>VFQO010000099.1_pt1 | contig 113009 bp, 100 predicted proteins | sample 3512331 | NCBI WGS metagenome assembly VFQO01 (sample SAMN10412371, study PRJNA504923) | tailings metagenome | isolation source: Replicate 3 from Balatoc abandoned mine | place: Philippines: Itogon, Benguet | collected 2017-08-28 | reverse complement strand
ACCTGCTGCTGGCGGGCGGCACGGTCGGTGGCGGCGTCGGCGGGGACGGTGACGGCTTCGGGCGCGTTCATGGCAGCAGGTCCTGGCCCGCCGCGGCAACCGCGCGGCGCGGCCTGCACTGTACGACGCGCCGCCTGAGACGCGCCTGAGCATCCGGCGCCGGTGCGGTCATGACTGCTTTGACCGCCGTGCGGGTCATCGGCCGGCGGCGGGCTCGAAGCGCAGCACGCCGCCTTCCTGCGAGAAGCGCATGCGTGACAGCACGTCCATGCCCAGCAGCGGCGCGTGCAGGTCGGGCAGCACGGTCACACGCAGCTGGCGCACGCCCACGCCGCCGGCCAGCGCCAGGTCGGCACGGGCGACGAAGCCCTCGGCCAGGCCGCCCGCCGTCTGCGAGCGCGTGCTGCCTTCGCTGACGAGCCCGGCACGCGCGGCCAGCGCCTGCGGCAGCGCGGTGCGCGTGGCACCGGTGTCGACGAGGAACTCCACCGCCACGCCGTTGAGCTGGCCGGGCCAGTGGAAGTGGCCGTCGGGCGCGCGACGCAGCTCGATCACGCCGCCTTCGGCCTGGAAGCGCGTGCGCTGCTGCGCCGACTGCCAGGCCTGCACGCCCAGGAACACGGCCGTGCCCAGCAGCAGCCAGACGGTGATGTGCTTGAGCGCCGGCGGGAAGGTGTTCATCCGGCCCCGGTGAACACCGTCAGCACCCCGGTGTAGCCGTAAATGTGGTGGCGCGCGATCTCGCCACCGGCGAAGAAGCCCACCAGCGGCACGTCGCCGAGGGCGTGCTGCACGGTCTTCAGCTCGGCCGAGACACCGCCGAAGTGCGGCCCGCCGCGGCCGGCGCAGCTGACGTAGATGGCGCCACGGATGTGCCGGCCCTCGGCCGCCGGTGCGCCTTCGGCCACGGTCTCGGGCGCGGTTTCCAGCTCTTCGCGGATCTCGCTGCAGATGCGCACCAGGTCGCGCCGCGCCGCCTGCACGTCGCGCTGGCAGAAGGCCAGGCGCATGCCGGGCTCGACGTTCTCGGCCACCGCCACGGCGTCGCGGCCCGGGTCCAGGCCGACGATGTGGCGCACGCGCACGTCGGTGCCGAACTGCCCGCCGCGGCCCAGCGTCTGGTCGCGCGCGTCGCTCAGGCCCACCAGGGTGGCGCGCAGCCGCGGAAGCGCCTGGCGCGGGTCGTCCAGGCTGTCCAGGCCCAGGTCGTGCAGCAGCAGCGGCAGCGCGGGCTCGCCGTCGAGCGCGGTGACGATGTTGCGTTCGGTGGCGGTGATGCGCCGCACCGGCCCCACCGGCTGGCAGCCCTGCGTGACGCGCGAGACCAGCACCACGTCGCTGCTGAAGGCCACGCCCGAGAGCCCGCCCTGCCAGACGCCGTCGGCCAGGTGCACGTTGCGGCTGCGCGAAGCGGCGAGGCCGCCGAACAGGTAGCCCGAGGCGGTGCGGTCGCTCAGCTCGGAGATGAGCTCGCCGACGTCGGGCGTGGCCGGGTCGGCGTGCACCAGCGCACTGAAGGCCTCGATGCGGCGCAGCGGGTGCTGGCCCGAGTAGACCTCGAAGCGGCCCGGCGGCAGGTCGGCCAGCATCAGCACCAGCGCCGGCTCGTCGATGTATTCGACCCCGCTGGCAGCTACGCCCACGCCCACGCAGCCCACCCACGACAGGCCCGGCCAGCGCTGGCGCAGCTCGGCCAGCAGGGCTTCTGCATGCGGCGCATAGGCGTCGGTGAAATAACACCAGCCCAGCGTCAGCGGCCCGCCGCCACCGGCTTCGCGCGCGACGCGCTGCGCGTCGACCTGCGCGGCGGCCAGGGCCAGCGCCATGCGCCAGTCCGGGTGCGTGGCGTGGCCGGTGAGGAAGCGGTCGGCAGACATGGCTCAGGCAGTCTTGCGGGCAACCGTCTTGCGGGCAGCGGCCTTGCGGGCCGGCGTCTTGCGCGGCGGCGCCTTCGGGCGCGCAGCGGCCTGGTCGCCCCGCGGCGCCGGGGCCGCGGCGGTGGCCGCCGTGCCGTCCTTCATCGCCTGCGCGGCCAGTTCCGAGAACTGCTGCGTCAGCGCACCCCACCACTGCATCGGGTCGACCGGGCCGGCGGGGGCCGCAGCGGCGGCGTCGGCGGCGGGCTCCGCCGGCGCTGCTGCTGCAGGCGGTGGCGGCGGCGTCGGCGGCTGGGCAGGCGCCGGTGCCGGCTCGGGCACCCGCATCTGCATCGACTTGTGCAGCTCCGACAGCGGCAGGTTCATCGTCTTCAGCGTCGTCAGCGTCATGCGCTGCACTTCCAGCGCCTGGATCGTGGCGCCCAGCAGGCGCGCGTTCTGCTCCAGCCAGAACTGCACCGTGCGCAGCTCGCCGATGCGCTTGTCCAGCTCTTCGGGTTCGAGCGTGGGCGCGATCCACTGGCCCATCGCGGGCAGGCTGCTGCCCGCGCCCTTCCACAGGTTCTGCAGGAAATCGAAGCCGGGCACCAGCTTGCCGAACTCGTTGGCAGCACTCATCGGGCGTCTCCTCGTGCCGACGTCGTGGCGCCGGCTGCGGACGATTGTGCCCCCGGCGCGGGCAGCACCAGCTGCACCTCGAAGCCACGCGCGGCCAGCAGCCGCGGCAGCGCGGCCGGGCCGGTCATGTGCAGCGCGCCCACCGCGGCAAACACCGGCCGGCCGGCGCGGTGCAGGGCCTCGATGCCGTCGGCCAGCGCCGGATTGCGCGCGTCGTTCAGCGCCTGCATCGCCGCGCGTTCTGCGTCGTCGCGCACGCAGTCGCACCAGCTGGCGTGGTCTTCCAGGGCCGCCAGGTCGCTGCGTTCCCAGGCCTGCGCCATGCGCGCGATGGTGGCGCGGCCGCTGCCGCTTTCCAGCTGCTGCAGCGCCTGCTCGACCTGCGTCCGCGCCGCGTCGGCGTCGGTGGGCGCCAACACCTGCTGCTGCAGCGCCACGGTCTCCAGCGCGACGATGCGGCGACCGTCGCGGCGCGCGGCCTGCGCCAGCGCCACTTCCTGGGCGAACGCCGGGTCGAGGCCGAGCCAGCGCCCCTGCAGCACCGACAGCACCACGGCCTGCATCGCCGGCGCCATGCCGTCCAGCGCGCCCGCGGGCAGGCAGGCCGCCACCACCTGCGCGCCCAGCCGCGCCAGCAGGGCCGGCGGCAGCGGCGCGGCGGCGGCATCGGGCTGTGCCGGCGCCTGCTGCACGCTGGGGTCGGTGGGGTCGATCTCCAGCGCCAGCACCTCGCTGGCAGCCAGTGCCGCGGCCACACGCGGGCCGGGCTGCATCCATTCGGGCCGCCCCAGGTGCACGGTGCCGTACAGCCACAGGCTGCGGCCGTCACGCCGCAGGTGCCAGAGCAGGCCGCGGTCGGTCTGGCGCGCCGCCTCCAGCTGCGCGGGCGTGGGCGCCTGCGGGGGCGGCGGACAGACGGGTGCGGCCGCTGCCGGCGCAGCGGCAACCAGCAGGCAGGTGAGCCCGGCAGCCAGCCGGCGCAGCAGTCGTTGCATGCCGGCACGATGCCACAGCCGCGCCGGGCCTGCCGCGCGGCGGGGCGCTGCGGTCAGTCCGCGTCGCCCGGGGCGGGAGCGGCGGCGGCCTCGGCAGCCGCTGCGGCCGGCACGACCACCGGCTGGTCGATGGCGCCGAAGATGCTCTGGCCGTCGGCGCCGGCCATCTCGATGCGGATGCGGTCGCCGTGCTGCAGGAAACCGGTCTGCGGCGCGCCGTGCTCGATGGTCTCGATGGCGCGCCGCTCGGCGATGCAGCTGACGCCGCGGCTCCAGTCCTTGTTGCTCACGGTGCCCGAGCCGACGATGCTGCCGGCGCGCACGTTGCGTGTCTTCGCGATGTGCGCGATGAGCTGGCCGAAGTGGAAGGTCATCTCCGGGCCGGCGTCGCAATGGCCGACGCGGCGGCCGTTCCAGTGGCTGTCCAGCGCCAGGTGCAGGCGCCCGCCCTGCCAGGCCGGGCCCAGCTCGTCGGGCGTCACGGCCACCGGGCTGAAGGCCGTGGCGGGCTTGCTCTGGAAGAAGCCGAAGCCCTTGGCGAGCTCGTCCGGGATCAGGTGGCGCAGGCTCCAGTCGTTGGCCAGCAGCACGAGGCGGATGCCTTCCAGCGCCGCGTCGGCATCGCTGCCCTGCGGCACGTCGCCGGTGATCACGGCCACCTCGGCCTCGAAGTCGATGCCCCAGGCGGCGTCGGCGAACACCGCGGAGTCGCAGGGGCCCAGAAAGTCGTCGCTGCCGCCCTGGTACATCAGCGGGTCGGTGTAGAAGCTGGCGGGCACCTCGGCGTTGCGGGCGCGCCGCACCAGCTCGACGTGGTTGATGAACGCCGAGCCGTCGGCCCACTGGTAGGCACGCGGCAGCGGCGCCATGCACTGCTGCGGGTCGAAGGCGAAGGCGTGGCGTGCCTTGCCGTGGTTCAGCGTCACCGACAGCTCGTCGAGCTGCGGGCTGAGGAAGTTCCAGTCGTCCAGCACCTGCTGCAGCCGCGTGGCGATGCCGCTGGCGAAGTGGGCCTGGGTCAGGTCGCGCGAGACGACGACGAGCTGGCCGTCGCGCGAGCCGTCCTTCAAGGTGGCGAGTTTCATCGGTGGGGCGGGGTTGCGTGCCGCGGGGCGGCATGGGCGCAGCGCTCGGGCTGCTGGGTGGCAGGCTTGATGGCAGGCTTGATGGCAGTATTGTGCGGTGCTGACGCCCCCCGACCACCCGACGCCCGCCCGGCCGCGCCACCCCTGGCGCGTGCTGCTGCCGCTGCTGGGCGCCGTGCTGCTGGCGCACGCGCTGCTGCTGGGCCTGCTGCCGGTGGGCGTGGGCGACGGCTGGCGCGGCGGCGTGCAGCCGCGGGTGCAGGTGCGGGTGCAGGTGCGGGTGCAGGTGCGGCAGATCGCTACCGTACCTGCGCCCGCCGTGCCTGCCGCGGTGCCCGTGTCAGAGCCGGCCGAGACGCCCTCGGCCGAGCCCCCAGCGCCACCGCTGCCCCTGCCGCCGCCCACACCTGTGGCTGCGGCGCCCGAAGCCGAACCGGCCGCCAGCGCCCCCCTGGTGGCGCAGGCCGCGCCCGCGGCAGCCTCCGAAGCCGCGCCCTCCCCCGCGGCATCCTCTGCTGCATCAGCCCCACCTGCCGCCGACCCCGACGCCGGCGGGCAGGCCCTGCCCGTCTACGCCACGCGGCTGCCGGCCCCGGTGCTGCTGCGCTACACGCTGCAGCGGGGCGCGCTGCAGGGCAGCGGCGAACTGGCCTGGCGCCCGGCCGACGGCCGCTACACGCTGTCGATGGAAGGCACGGCCTTCTCGATCAAGGTGCTCGACTGGCGCAGCGAAGGCGGCATCGACAGCGCCGGCATCGCGCCCGAACGCTTCGTCGACCGCCGCCGCAGCCGCGACGTGCGCGCGGCCAACTTCCAGCGCAGCGGCGAGAACGCCGGGCGCATCACGTTCTCGGGGCCGCAGGTCAGCTACCCGCTGCACCCCGGCAGCCAGGACCGCCTGAGCTGGATGCTGCAGCTGTCGGCCATCGTCGAGGCTGACGCCGCGGCCTTCGTGCCCGGGCGCCAGGTGCACCTGTTCGTGGTGGGCGCGCGCGGCGATGCCGACGTCTGGACCTTCACGGTCGAAGGCCGCGAGACGCTGGACCTGCCGGCGGGCCGCACCGCCGACACGCTGCGGCTGCGCCGCGAGCCGCGCAAGCCCTACGACACGCTGGGCGAGATCTGGCTCGACCCGGCGCGCAGCCACCTGCCGGTGCGGGTGCTGCTGACCGTGCCGCAGTCCGGCGACAGCACCGAGTTCCTGCTCGCGTCGGCGCGCCCGCTGTAGCGGCCCGGCTTGAATTCAGCGCCGGCGGCCCGACCTGCTGCGTTGGAGGGTTCACCGATGCAGATGCTCTACAACTCCGACTGCTTCACCGTCGTGCAGTTCGACGTGGCCGATGGCGCGCTCTCGCGTGGCGGCTACGAGATCGTCGACAAAGTCGCGCGCCGCGGCATCTTCCTCGAAGGGGCGATCGCCGAGCACTTCGAACAGGGCGTGCAGGCGCTCGTCGACGGCACGCCGTCGGCCGAAGACTTCGACAGCTTCATCGAGGGCTACACCGCCTTCTCGCCGCAGCCGCTGCGCATGCACTGAACCATCGGCGGCCCGCGCGTCGGCGTCGAGAAGTCACGCATGACCGTGGCACCCGAAGTCTGCGCGGGCCTATCATTCCCGCATGTGCAGTTCCGAGGTCCACGACACGGCGGCGCCTGCAACACTGCAGGGGGTGCGGCGGCGCCGTCTGCTGCACTGGGCCACCGCCGCGGGCATCGGCGCCGCAGCAATGGTGCCACGTGGCCTGCGGGCCGCACATCCGGTGCTGCTGGGCTTCGACGGTGAATTCGGCGTTGCCGGCAGCAGCTCGGCGCAGGCCATCCAGGCCGGCATCGAGATCGCGCTGGACGAGATCAACAGCGCCGGCGGCGTGCTCGGCGGGCGCCCGCTGGCACTGGTCACGCGCGACAACCGCTCGTTGCCGCCGCGCACCGCGCGCCACCTGCGCGAGTTCGCCGAGATGCCCGACCTGGTCGGCGTCTTCTGCGGCCGCTACAGCCCCACGGTGCTGGAGGCGCTGCCGCTGCTGCACGCGCTACGGCTGCCGCTGTTCGACCCCTGGGCATCGGCCGACGGCATCATCGAACACACGCACCGCCCCAGCTACACGTTCCGCCTGGCGGTGCCCGACCGCTGGGCGCTGCCGCTGATGTCGACCCATGCCGCGCGCCGCGGCCTGCGCACCCTGGGCATGCTGGCCATCAACACCGCCTGGGGCCGCAGCAGCGACCGCGCGCTGGCCGCGCACCTGGCAGCACGCATGCCGAACCAGCGCATGGTGCCCACGCGCTGGTTCAACTACACCGACGGCCCCGAGGTCATCGCCGCGCGCTATGGCGAGCTGGTGCAGGCAGGCGCCGAGGCCGTGCTGCTCATCGGCAACTACCGCGAAGGTGCCGCGCTGCTGCAGTCCGTCGCGGCCCTGCCGCAGGCCATGCGCCGCCCGATGCTGGCGCACACCGGCGTCTCCGGCGGCGACCTGCACGCGGCCGCGCGCGAGGCGCTGGCCACCGTGGACCTGGGCGTGGTGCAGACGTTCGGCTTCGGCAACAACCGGCGCCCGCGCGCAGCGGCCGTGCGTGCCGCGGCGCTGCAGCGCCTGGGTGGCAATGGCCGCACCGTGCCGTCGGTCGGCGGCCTGGCGCAGGCCTACGACCTGACGCACATCGTCGCGCGCTGCATCGATCTCTCGGGCAGCACGTCGCGCCCGGGCCTGCGCGACGCGCTCGAACGCGCGCCGGCCTACAGCGGCCTCATCCGCGACTACCCGGCACCGTTCACGCCCACACGCCACGAGGCCCTGGCCGAGAGCGACCTGTACATCGCGCGCTTCGACGCCGATGGCGTGCTCGTCCGTGCCACCTGAACCCACGCCACCGGCCCCGCGCAGCCTGGTGCCTGCGCAGCTGCGGCGCTGGGCGGCGCAGCGCGTGGTCAACCGCGTGGCGCTGTGGGTCGCGCTGCTGACGCTGGGCCTGCTGGCGCTGGCCCTGGTGGCAGCGCTGGCGCTCACGCGCTGGATGGCCGGCAGCTACGAAGCCGCGCTGCTCGACCTGCGCGCCGGCCACGTCGCGCGCAGCGTGGCCGACACGCTGGAGCAGTTCGAGTCGGGGGTGCAGGCGCTGGCACTCAACACCTTCGTCATCAACGCACTGACCGACACCGAGGGCCGCGATGCCTACCTCGGGCCCTTCCTGGCCCAGCACCCGCTGCGCCGGCAGGGTGCCGCGCTGCGCGTGTGCGACAGCGACAACACGGTGATCGGCAGCGACGGCCCGGGCCGCACCGACGCCGCCGACACGCCGCCCGGATGCGGCAATGCCGGCACCGTGGAGCAGGCGCTGGCCGACGGCATGCGGCGCGCAGCGCTGCACACCGACGACAGCGGCACCACCTGGCTGGCGCTGGCGGTGCCGGTGCTCTTTCCGCCGACCAACACGCACGAGGGCGTGCTGCTGGCGCGGCTGCCGCTGCGGGCGCTGCAGGCGCCAAGCAGTGCCGGCGCCACCGTGCACGTGGCCGGCACCTTGCCGCCGGAGTCGGACGACGCCGAGATCACGCGGCTGCTCATGCTGCCCGAGGACAGTGCGCTCGCGCCGTTGCGGCTGGCCGTGCGCGTGGGCCTGCCGCCGGGTACGGGCGAGCTGCCGTTCGCGCCGGTGGTGGTGGGCTACGTGCTGCTGGGGCTGCTGCTGGCGGCGCTGGCCGTGGCCGTCACGCAGCGCCTGGTGCGGCGCATCGTCGCCCCGCTGGACGACCTGGCCACGCTGTCACGCCACGCCGCCAGCGGGCAGGCCGTCGTGCTGCCGCCGCAGCTGGACACGCCCGACGAGATCGGCGCGCTGGCGCGTGCGTTCCGGCAGATGGCCGACTCGATGGGCGACGCCAACCGCCGCCTGGCGGCGCAGGTCGACGACCTGGTGGCGGCACGCAACGCAGCGCAGGCCGCCAACGTCGCCAAGAGCGAGTTCCTGGCCATGATGAGCCACGAGATCCGCACGCCGATGAACGCCGTGCTCGGCATGCTGTACCTCGCACTGCGCGCACCAATGGAGCCGCGCCAGCGCGAGCAGGTCGGCAAGGCGCAGCGTGCGGCGCAGGCGCTGCTGGGCGTCATCAACGACATCCTCGACTTCTCGCGCATCGACGCCGGCAAGCTGGCGGTGGACACGCAGCCCTTCGAAGTGGCCACGCTCGTGGCCGGCGTGGCCGAGACGCTGGAGCTGGCCGCCGCCGACAAGGGCCTGGCGCTGCACGTCGATGTCGACCCCGCGCTGCCGGCCACGCTGGAAGGCGACGCCGCGCGGCTGCGCCAGGTGCTGATCAACCTGCTGGGCAACGCCGTGAAGTTCACCGAGCACGGCCAGGTCCGCCTGCGGCTGCAGTGCCAGGCGCAGGCGCCGGAGCGCTGCGTGATCGGCTTCGAGGTCGAGGACACCGGCATCGGCATGACGCCCGCGCAGCAGGCGGCACTGTTCCAGCCGTTCTCGCAGGTGGACACCTCGGCCAGCCGGCGCCACCAGGGCAGCGGCCTGGGCCTGGCGATCTCGCAGCGCCTGGTCGAACTGATGGGGGGCCGGCTGCAGGTGCACAGCAAGGCCGGCGTGGGCACGGTGTTCAGCTTCACGCTGGCGCTGGCGCGGCCCGCGCAGCAGCAGCCGGCGCCCGTGCTGGCGGCGGCCCCCATCGCACTGGAGCCGGCCCTGCAGGGGCGGCGCGTGCTGGTGGTGGACGACAACGAGATCAACCGCCAGATCGCCGTCGAGCTGCTGGCGATGCTGGGCGTGACGCCACTGCAGGCCGCAGGCGGCGCGCAGGCGCTGGACCTGCTGGCCAGCGTGCCGGCCGTCGATGCGGTGTTGATGGACTGCCACATGCCCGGCATGGACGGCTACGCCGCCACGCGGCAGCTGCGCGCAGACGCACGCTGGCGTGCGCTGCCGGTCATCGCGATGACGGCCGGCGTGCTCGACGACGACCGCGACGCCAGCCTGGCCGCGGGCATGAACGACCACATCGCCAAGCCCATCACGCCCGAGCAGCTGCAGCAGCTGCTGCTGCGCTGGCTGCCGGCCCGCCCGGCCTGAACCTGCCCCGCCCGGCGGGGCTTGCCGCTGACCCCGCCCTGGGTCAAGATGGTGCGCAACCGTCACTGGAGGCTGCACGATGGCTCGAAGCCCCGTCGAAGCGCGCTGGGTGTTGTCGCCGGGGCTGGCCGAAGCGCCCCTGCTCGACACGCTGTGTACGCACTTCGTGCTGACGCTCACGCTGCGCCAGGCCGGCCGCTTCAACCTGCGCCGCGACTGGAACAGCCTGCTGTCGCTGACCGGCCGCCACCTGGTCTGGCCGCTGCCCGTGCTGGCGCGGGTGCGCGCCTTCCTGCACCAGCGCTGCCGCGGCAACCCGCAGTGGAAGGGCCACGAGGCGCTGGACGACGACGCCTTCATGGCCCGCCACGGCCCCTGGCGCGGGCCCTACGAAGAAGGCACGCTCTTCTTCTACATCGACGAATACATCAAGGACGCGCCGAAGGACCTGCTCACGGTGCTGGCCACCACCTGCGACTGGCTGGAACGCCGGCTGAAGAAGCAGAGCACGCTGGTGCAGAAGAACATCGATTCGCTCGCCGGCCTGCTGCAGCTGAACCCGGCCGAACGCGCGCTGCTGCTGTACGGCACCCTGGCGCGCTATCAACGTGACCTGCGCGGGCTGCTGGTGGAGTTCAAGGTCAGCAACGCGCAGGAGGCCTATGCCGCCATCGCCGCGGTGGCCGGCGTTGAGGCCGGCGAGGTGGCCGAGGCGCTGCGCGCGGGCTCGCGGCTCGAACGCATCGGCATGGTCGAGAACCTGATCTCCGAGCAGAACATCACCGACCTCGCCGACCTGATGAAGGTCAGCGAGCAGCTGCCGCCGGTGCTGATGCGCGAGTACCACGGCCCCAACGACCTGATGGCAGTGTTCACGCGGCCGGCCAGCAAGAGCGACCTGGCGCCGTCCGACTTCAGCTTCGTCGCCGACGACGTGCAGGTGCTCACCGCGCTGCTGCAGCACGCCGCCGAGCGCAAGGAGCCGGGCGTCAACGTGCTGCTGTACGGACCGCCCGGCACCGGCAAGACCGAGCTGGCGAAGGTGTGCGCCGCGGCCGCGGGCCTGGAGCTGTACGAGGTGGAATACGCCGACCGCGACGGCAACTCGCTCAGCGGTCGCGACCGCTACCGCAGCCTGCAGATCAGCCAGGTCTTCCTGAAGGGCAGCCCCGGCGTGGCGCTGCTGTTCGACGAGGTGGAAGACGTGTTCCCGCCGATCAGCAGCGAAGCCGCGCAGCTGATCGCACGGCTCGACAGCAGCGACGGCATCGGCGGCGGCATGAACAGCAGCGTCAGCGGCAAGGCCTGGGTCAACCAGATCCTGGAGACCAACCCGGTGCCGGTGCTGTGGGTGACCAACCGCATCGAGCAGATCGACCCTGCCTTCCGCCGCCGCTTCCAGTACCACCTGCAGCTGCTGAGCCCGCCGCCCGGCGCACGCGAAGGGCTGGTGCAGCGTGCGCTGGCGGGCGCGCCGGTGCGCCCGGGCTTTGCCGCGAAGCTGGCCGAGCGGCGCGCGCTGACGCCGGCGCAGATCCGCACCGCGGTGCGCTTCGCACGCCTGGCGCGTGCCGACAGCGAGACCGACACCGAGTCCGATGCCGATGCCGACGCCTGCGAGGCACTGATCCAGCGCCAGCTCGCCAACGCCGACAAGGCGCTGGGCACGGCCGGCCAGGAACGCGGCGCGCGGCCGGTGGTGACGCAGTACGACCTGTCGCTGCTGCACGTGGACAGCCGCTTCGAGCTGCCGCGCATCGTCGAGGCCCTGCAGCGCCGCGGCGACCAGGTCAGCAGCACGCTGTGCTTCCACGGCCTGCCCGGCAGCGGCAAGACGGCGCTGGCCGAGCACATCGCGCAGGCCCTGGGCAAGCCGCTGATGGTGCGCCAGACCAGCGACATCGCCAGCAAGTACGTCGGCGAGACCGAGCAGAACCTGGCGCGCATGTTCGAGCAGGCGCAGACCGAAGGCGCGGTGCTGCTGCTCGACGAAGCCGACAGCTTCCTGCGCAGCCGCCGCCTGGCCGAGCGCCGCTACGAAGTCAGCGAGGTCAACGAGCTGCTGCAGGGCATGGAGCGTTTCGCCGGCGTCTTCATCTGCACCACCAACCTGTTCGACGACCTCGACGAAGCCGCGCTGCGGCGCTTCACGTTCAAGATCCGCTTCCGCGCGCTGCAGCCCGCGCAGCGCGAGCGCATGTTCATCGCCGAGGCCCTGGCCGGCGACGCCGCGGCACTCACGGCCGAGCAGCGCGGCCGGCTGGCGCAGCTGGACCTGCTGGTGCCGGGCGACTTCGCCGCGGTGCAGCGGCAGGTGGACGTGCTGGGCGAGCGCTTCGATGCCGACGCCTTCCTGTCGCAGCTGGAGGCCGAGCACCGCGTGAAGCCCGAGGTGCGGCAGCGCCGCGGCCTGGGCTTCGTGCAGACCTAGGGGCGCTTGACAGGCTTCCTACAATCGAAGCCATGAATGCTCCCATCGCCTACACCCGCGGCCAGGCCCTGCCCGGCGTGCTTGCCCAGCGCATCGCCATCATCGACGGCGCGATGGGCACGATGATCCAGCGCTACAAGCTCAGCGAAGCCGATTTCCGCGGCAACCGCTTCCAGGACCACGCGAAAGACCTGCGCGGCAACAACGACCTGCTGCAGCTGACGCGGCCCGACGTGATCCGCGAGATCCACGAGCAGTACCTGGCCGCCGGTGCCGACCTGGTGGAGACCAACACCTTCGGCGCCACGCGCATCGCACAGGAAGACTACGGCCTGGGGCACATCGCGCGCGAGCTGAACGTGGAAGCCGCGCGCCTGGCGCGTGAGGCCTGCGACAAGTTCAGCACGCCCGACAAGCCGCGTTTCGTGGCCGGCGCGCTGGGCCCGACACCGCGCACCGCCAGCATCAGCCCCGACGTCAACGACCCCGGTGCACGCAACGTCAGCTTCGACGAACTGCGCGACGCCTACCGCGAGCAGGCCGAAGGCCTGCTCGAAGGCGGCTGCGACCTGTTCCTGGTGGAAACCATCTTCGACACGCTCAACGCCAAGGCCGCGATCTTCGCGCTCGACGCGCTGATGGAAGACACCGGCGAGCGCCTGCCCGTCGTCATCTCGGGCACCGTCACCGACGCCTCGGGCCGCATCCTCAGCGGCCAGACCGTGGCCGCCTTCTGGCACAGCGTGCGCCACGCGCGGCCGCTGGCCGTGGGCCTGAACTGCGCCCTCGGCGCGACGCTGATGCGGCCCTACATCGAGGAACTGGCCAAGGTGGCCGGCGACACCTACATCAGCTGCTACCCCAACGCCGGCCTGCCCAACCCGATGAGCGAGACCGGCTTCGACGAGACGCCGCCGGTCACCGGCGCGCTGATGGAAGAGTTCGCGAAGAGCGGCTTCCTGAACATCGCCGGCGGCTGCTGCGGCACCACGCCCGAGCACATCGCCGAGATCGCGCGCCGCGTCGGCGCCTACCGCCCGCGCACGCGCCACGATCCGCTGTTCACGGGCCTGCTGGCCGCCTGACGCCGCACGCACGGGCGGCACCCGTGCCCACCTCGATGCCTGCGCCCGACGACTTCCCGAAGACGCAGCTGCTGCCGCGGCGCGACCTCGGCAGCGAGCTGCCCGCGGGCACGCAGCTGCAGGAGTACGTGGTCGAGGGGCTGGTCGGCGTCGGCGGCTTCAGCATCGTCTACCGCGCCCGCGACACGCGGCTGGGCCGCGTGGTGGCGCTGAAGGAATACATCCCCGCGGCGCTGGCCACGCGCGGCCCGGGCGGCGCGGTGGTGCCGCGCTCGGCTGCGCACCGCGCGCATTTCGAGCTGGGCCTGAAGAGCTTCCTGAACGAGGCGCGGCTGCTCGCGTCCTTCGACCACCCGGCGCTGGTGAAGGTGTACCGCTTCTGGGCCGACAACGGCAGCGCCTACATGGTGATGCCCTTCTACGAAGGCCTGACGCTGCGCAAGTGGCTGAACAACCTGGGCGCGCCGCCCAGCGAGGCCTGGCTGCGCGTGCTGGCCGGACAGCTGATGCAGGCGCTGCAGGCGCTGCACGCCCAGCAGTGTTTCCACCGCGACATCGCACCCGACAACGTGCTGCTGCTGCACGACCGCCATGCCGCGGCCAGCTTCCTGGAACAACCGCCACGGCCGCTGCTGCTGGACTTCGGCGCCGCGCGGCGCGTCATCAGCGACGCGACGCAGAACCTGACCGCGATCCTGAAGCCGGGCTATTCGCCGGTGGAGCAGTACGACGGCGAAGGCACGATGCGCCAGGGCCCGTGGACGGACGTCTACGCGCTGTGCGCGCTGCTGTACACGGCGCTCGCCGGCAAGGTGCCGCCGTCGGCGATCGCCCGCGTCGTGAAGGACGACCTGCCGCCGGCACGCCAGATCGGGGCCGGGCGCTACAGCCAGCCCTTCCTGGCGGCCATCGACGCCGGGCTGGCGATCTGGCCCGCCGGCCGGCCGCAGGACATGGCGGCGCTGCAGGCGCTGTTCCTGCGCGACGCAGCGGCGCTGCCGCCTGTTCCGGCCCCGGCCGACGCGCCCGGCACGGCGGCCGAGCCCGTGCCCGCCGCCCCGCCCCGCCGTGGGTTGCGCGGCTGGCTGGCCTCAGTCTGGAGCCGCTGGTTCGGCTGAAGCGGCTGAACCTGCTGAAGCGACCGTCGCGCGCGCCGCCAGCGCGGCCTGCACGGCGGGCAGCAGCTGCTCCAGCGTGAATTCCTTCTGCACCACGGCCACCACGCCGGCCTGCGCCACTTCGGCGCGCAAGGCCTCGGAGACGAAGCCCGAGGTCAGGATCACCGGCAGGCCGGGCTGGTGCCGGGCCGCCGCGCGGGCCAGGTCCAGGCCCGAGACCCCGGGCATGTTGAAGTCGGTGATCAGCAGGTCCCAGGCCACGTGGCCACCTTGCAGCTGCGCCAGCGCCACGCGCGGGTCGCTCTGGCCGCTGACCTGCCAGCCCTGGCGCTGCAGCAGCTCGCTGGCCAGGGCCACCATCACCGGGTCGTCGTCCACGTACAGCAGGTGCTCGCCGCGGCCGCGCGGGACCGGGTCCGTGGGCGCGGGCACGCGCCCGCCCGCCGGCTGCGGCGCGGCGGCCAGCGGCAGGTACAGGTCGAAGCAGCTGCCCTGGCCCGGCGCGCTGCGCACCGTGATCGCGCCGCGGTGGGCCGCGACGACGCCGTGCACCACCGACAGGCCGAGCCCCGTGCCCTGCCCCACCGGCTTGGTGGTGAAGAAGGGCTCGAAGACACGCTGGCGCGTCTCGTCGTCCATGCCGCAGCCGTCGTCCTGCACCCACAGGTGCACGTGCGGGCCCGGCGGCAGGCCGGCGACCGCCCCCGGCGCCACGGTGCAGCGCTCCAGGCCGACCACGATGTGCCCGCTGCTGCCGCGCATGGCGTGCCAGGCGTTGGTGCACAGGTTCATCAGCACCTGCTGCATCTGCGCCGCGTCGGCGCCCACGTGCAGCGGCTCGGGCGGCAGCTGCAGCTGCAGCTCCACCTGCGCCGGCAGCGTCGAGCGCAGCAGCGCCGCGGTCTCCTGCAGCAACGGCTGCAGCGGCTGCACCACCAGCGCCTGCGCCTGGCGCGGCCCCTGGCGGCTGAAGGTGACGATCTGCTGCACCAGGCTGCGTGCGCGTTCGCTGGCCTGGCGGATCTGCGTCAGCCGCTCGGTCGCCCCCGGGTGGTCGGCCAGCTCCTGCTGCAGCAGCGCCACCTGGCCCAGCGTGGCGGCGAGGATGTTGTTGAAATCGTGCGCGATGCCGCCGGCCAGCGTGCCGATGGCCTCCATCTTCTGCGACTGCAGCAGCTGCGCTTCCGCCGCGGCGCGGCGCTCGTCGGCCTCGCGCCGCGCGGTGATGTCGGTGACCATCGCCAGCTGCCCTGCCGGCCGGCCTTCGTCGTCGGTGACGGTGCTGGTGGACAGCGTGGCCCACAGTGCGCTGCCGTCGGCGCGGCGCAGGCGCAGCTCGCGTTGCTGCACGGTGCCGGCGGCGAGCGCGGCGCAGTCGGCCGCGTCGAGGAAGTCGCTGCACGGGCGGCCGGCCAGCTGCGCGGCGCTGCAGCCCAGCAGCGCCTGCAGCTTGGGGTTGCTGAAGCTGGTGCGGCCCGCGGCATCGAGCATCCAGATGCCTTCGTCGGCGGTATCGACGATGCGGCGGTACTGCTCGGCGCTGTCGCGCAGGCGGCGCGTCATCACGCGCGCCGCGGCGGTGGCGCGCTCGCGCGCCGTCACCAGCTGCCAGGTCAGCAGGGCCAGCAGCGCGCTGAAGGCCACGCCGGCAATGGCGATGCCGCGCACCACGTCGACCGCGCCTGCGTGCGCGAAGCTGTCGCGGCCGCGCACCTGCACCGTCCAGCTGCGGCCGGCGAAGCCGATGTATTCCTGCGCCTCGTGCGTGGCCGCCGGCAGCTGCGTGCCGGCCACCTGCGGGAACAGCCGCGTGTCGTCGCCCATGCGCACGCCGTCGTAGACCAGCACGTCGATGCCGGGCAGGCCTTCGCCGTACAGGCTGGACATGACGTCGCGCACGCGGAAGCTGGCGCCGATCCAGCCCACCAGCCGCGACTGGCGCAGCGCCACCGTGTCGGCCGGCTGCTGGCGCTCGAACACCGGCATGAACAGCATGAAGGCCGGCTCCACCTCGCCCGCAGCGGCCGCGGGCACCCACAGCCGGCGCGTGATGGCCGCGCTGCCGGTGTCGCGCGCACGCAGCATGGCTTCGCGCAGCTCGGGGTCGGCCAGCAAGTCGCGGCCCTGCAGCGCGCTGGCATGTTCGCTGGCCGGCGCGGCCACCGCCACCACGGCGGTCTGCCGGTCGCTGCCCAGCGGCGCATAGGCCAGGCTGCGCAGGCCGCTGAAGTCGGCGCCGCCGGCCAGCGCATCGACGTAGCCGTGGAAGTCGGCCGCGGTGACCTGGTCGGACGACTCGAACAGCCCGCGCGTGCCGCGCAGCATCTGTTCGTAGCTGCTCACACGCTGCTCGATGCGCGTGACGGCCTGGCGCAGCGCGAAGTCGAAGTTGTCGCGCAGGTGGCGCTGCTGCGATGCATGTTCGTGCTGCCACAGCCAGGCCGTGATGGCCAGCGACAGCAGGCCCACGAGCGCGGGCCACAGCAGCGGAGGCAGGCGGCGCAGTTGCACGCTCGGGGCTCGGGAGGCTAGAAGCGCGTCATCTCGCGCGCCAGCTCGGGCTTGAAGTACTTCTCGAAGATGCGCTGCACCGTGCCGTCGGCACGCATGCCGTCGACCAGCGCGCGCCAGGCCTCGATCTGCTCAGGCGGCAGCGCCTTCCTCGACATGATCAGCCCGTGCGGCACCGGCGGGTCGTCGAACGCGAGGATCTGGGTCTGGGCGCGGATGCGCGCGCTCTCCAGCGTGGGGTAGTCGAAGGGCTCGATGATCATGGCCTGCACCTGCCCGTCCAGCAGCACGTCGTACAGCGGGTCCAGCGCGCTGGCGTAGCTGACGCGGCGCTGCGCCTCCAGCGCGTCGACCAGCCGGTTGGCGCTGGCGCTGTAGCGGTAGCTGCGGATGGCGCCCAGCCTGAGCCCCGGGCGCGCCAGGAACTCGGCCGGGCTCTGCACGCCGGCGTCCTTGTGCACCAGCAGGTAGTACTTGTTCGTGAAGGTCCAGGCGAAGGCGGCAAAGCGCTCGCGCGCCGGGTTGCTGATGCCCGAGAGGCTGAAGTCCAGCGCGCCCGACTCGATGAGCTGCCAGATGCGCGCGCGCGGCAGCAGCGTGGTGGTGACGCGGCAGCCGCTGCGCTGCGCCAGTTCGTCGGCGAGGTCGCGGTCGATGCCCTGCCCGGTCTGGGCCGAGTACAGCAGGCCGTGTTCGTGCAGGCCCAGCGTCAGCGGGCGCGTGCAGTCGGGGCGCTCGGCCGCGGCGGCCGTGCCGGGCAGCACCGCGGCCAGGCCAAGCCCGACGACGACCAAGGCCGGGAGGGCTGCCAGGGCCGGGCGCAGCAGCGTGTCAAAGAAGTTCGGCATGGAAAACGGAGTGTGCAGCGGCGCTGATCGTTCATCGGCCTTGCGCGGCCGGGACTTCAGGGCGGAGTGCACAGACAGTGCGCCATCGCGGCAAAGGGCTTTCCGGAAGCGCCGGCGCTGCCCAGCCAGGCCAGGTCGTCCTGCACCATCTGCCACAGTGCTGCCGGCGCCCCCTGCAGCCCCGGCAGCACCGGCCCGGCCGCCGCCGACGGCGGCCCCAGCGCGCTGGCGATCTCGGCGCCCAGCAGCGACAGCAGCCGCTCGGTGCGGCCGGGCTGCTGCTCGATGTAGACGACGCGGTGGCCGTCGCCGAGCTGGGCGCGCTGCGCCGCCGCGGCCAGCGCGTCACCGAAGCTGCCGTTGCGGTCCACCAGGCCGCGCTCGCGCGCTTGCGCGCCGGTCCAGACGCGGCCGCCGGCCACGGCGTTGATGGCGTCGGGCGTGGTCTTGCGCGCCGCGGCGGCGCGGCCGGTGAAGTCGGCGTAGATGTGGTCGATGCTGCTCTGGATGACCTGCGCGAAGCGCGGGTCGAGGCCGCGGCGCAGGTCGTAGGCGTCGACCAGCCAGGTGGTGGTGTGGCCGCCGGTGCGCACGCCCAGCTGGTCCAGCGCACGCTCGGCGCTGGGCAGCAGCGCCACCACGCCGATCGAGCCGGTGATGGTGGTCTCGTCGGCGATCACCTCGTCGGCGGCCAGGCCGATCCAGTAGCCGCCCGAGGCCGCGAGGTCGCCCATCGACACCACCACGGGCTTGCCGGCCTGGCGCGTCAGCTCCAGTTCGCGCCGCACGAGTTCGCTGCCGAAGGCGCTGCCGCCGGGCGAGTCCACGCGCAGCACGATGGCCTTGATGGCCTGGTCGTCGCGGGCGCGGCGCACCAGCTCGGCGGTGGACAGCCCGCCGATGGCACCGCCGCCGGCCTGGCCGTCGACGATGGCGCCTTCGGCCACGATGACGCCGATGGCCTCGCTGCCGGTGGGCCGCTTCACGCGCTGCAGGTAGGCCTCGTAGGGGATCTGGCGGAAGCTGGCGCCGTCGCGCGCGCCCTGCTCGATCAGCGAGGCGCGCAGCTGGTCGCGCGTCTTCAGCGCGTCGACGAGCTGTTCCTTCAGCGCCAGCTTCGCCAGGTCGCCGCCGACCGCGGCCAGGCGCTCGGGAAGCGCGTCGATGGTGGCGCTGATGCTGCCGGCCGGCAGCTTGCGTGCGCGCTCGACACCGCCGGTGTACGCCGCCCACAGCGTGTCGTACAGCAGCCGGTCGGCTTCCAGCGTCTCGGCCGACGGCTCGCTGGCGACGAAGCTCTCGGCCGCGTTCTTGTAGGCGCCGACGCGCAGCACGTGGGCGGTGATGCCGAACTTCTCGAGCGCGTCCTTGTAGTAGTTGCGGTGGCCGCCGAAGCCTTCGATCAGCACCGCGCCCATCGGGTGCAGCCAGACCTCGCTGGCGTGCGCGGCCAGGTAGTACTGGCGCTGGTCGAAGCCCGAACCCCAGGCCACCACCGGCTTGCCGCTGGCCTTGAAGCGCTCGATGGCGGCCGCAATCTCGCGCAGCGTCGGCAGGCCGGCACCGGCGAAGTCGTCGAGCACCAGCACCGCGCGCGTGATGGCCGGGTCCTGGGCTGCGGCGTCCAGCGCGGTCAGCACGTCGCGCAGCCGCGCCTGCTGCAGCGGCTGGCCGCGCAGCTGCTTCAGCGCGTTCTCGCGCATGCTGCCGTGGAACTGCTCGTGCACCGGGCCGCGCAGCGCCAGCACCAGCGCGGTGTTGTCCTGCAGCGGCGGCGGCGCGGTGTTGCGCAGCAGCAGCCACGCCAGCCCGGCCAGCAGCAGCAGGAACAGCAGGTTCAGCAGCGTGCGCCGGCTGGCGTCGACCAGCCACCACAGCCAGGCGAGGGCGCCGCGCAGGCGGCTGAACACGGTGGGGGACGTCGTGGCGATGGTGCTCTCCGGAGGGCGCAGCGGCGGCGCAGAGCGCCAGCGTACGCCATCCGGCCGGGAGCCTGCAGGGGCATCGGCCACAATCCTGCCCGCACATGCAGGCCATCCTCGCCGTCACCATCCCGTTCTTCGCCCTGGTGCTGGCCGGCTACCTGGCGGGGCGGCGCCACGTGCTGCCCGAAAGCGCGATTCCCGGGCTCAACGCCTTCGTGCTGTATTTCGCGCTGCCCTGCCTGCTGTTCCGCTTCGGCATGAACACGCCGGTGCTGGAGCTGCTGAACCCCGCGGTGCTGGCGACGTGGCTGCTGGCCGCGGCGCTGATCGTGTTCTTCACCATCACGCTGTCGCTGAACGAGCGCGTCGGGCTGAAGGACGCCTCGTTCGGCGCGCTGGTGGCGAGCTTCCCGAATACCGGCTTCATGGGCGTGCCGCTGGTGGTGGCGCTGCTGGGGCCGGCCGCGGCCGGGCCGGTGATCTGCATCGTGGTGGCCGACCTGTTCGTCACCACCTCGGCGTGCATCGCCATGGCGCAGGCGCACGAAGCCTCGGGCCACGGCTCGCGCACGGCGGCGCTGCGGGCGCTGCGCGGTGCGCTGTCGAACCCGCTGCCGTGGTCGGTGGTCGCGGGTGCGCTGATGGGCCTGGCCGGCCTGCAACTGCCCGGGCCGCTGGATGTGATGGTGAAGATGCTGGCCGACGCCTCGACGCCGGTGGCGCTGTTCACCATCGGCGCCGTGCTCTGGCGCGCCGGCCAGCACGCGCACACGCGCACGCCGCTGGCCGACTTCCTGCCCGTGGCGCTGGTGAAGAACCTGCTGCACCCGCTGCTGGTGCTGGCCATCGGCAGCGCGCTGCTGGTGCTGGGCGCGCCGCTGTCGCGCTACCAGCTGGGTGTGCTGGTGCTGGCCGCGGCGCTGCCCAGCGCCAGCAACGTCTCGCTGCTGGCCGAGCGCTTCCAGGCCGACAACGGCCGCATCGCCCGCATCATCATGGCCAGCACGGCGCTGGCCTTCGTGACCTTCTCGGGCACGGCCTGGCTGTTCAGCGCCGGCGCGGGCTGAGCCCGCGCGTGCAAGACCGGAAGGTCATGCACGGCTGGCGAAGGCCCGAGGGCGATTTCACGCCCGCGGGCTGACGCCGCACCGGCGCGGGGCCGGGCTTCAGGCCTTGCCGCGGCCGAGCAGCGCGTACAGCAGGATGGCGCCGAAGGTGGCGGTGCCAATGCCGCCGAGCGCGAAGTCGCCGAACTTCAGCGTGTAGTCGCCTGTGCCCAGCACCAGTGTGATCGCAGCGACGATGAGGTTGGTGTTGTTCGAGAAGTCGACCTTGTTGTCGACCCAGATCTTGGCGCCGGCCACCGCGATGAGGCCGAACACGACGATCGACACGCCGCCCATCACCGCCAGCGGGATGGCCTGGATCAGCGCGCCGAACTTGGGGCTGAAGCCCAGCAGCACGGCGATCAGCGCCGCCACGACGAACATCGCGGTGGAGTAGATCTTGGTCGCCGCCATCACGCCGATGTTCTCGGCGTAGGTGGTGACACCGGTGCCGCCGCTGGCGCCCGAGACCATCGTGGCGATGCCGTCGCCGACGAACGCGCGGCCCATGTCGCGGTCGAGGTTGCGGCCGGTCATCGCCGAGACGGCCTTGATGTGGCCCAGGTTCTCGGCCACCAGGATGATGGCCACCGGCGCGATCAGCAGCATCGCGCGGCCGTCGAACACGGGTGCTGCGAAGTTTGGCAGGCCGAACCAGGCGGCGTTGGCGATGCCGCTGAGGTCGATGGGCTTGCCCAGCCCGAGGCCGTTGGTCAGCAGCGCGTACAGCAGGCTGGCGGCGATCAGGCCGACCAGGATCAGCAGCCGCTGCGTCATGCCGCGGGTGAACACCGCGACCACGGCCACGCACAGGAATGTGAGGCCCTGCATCCAGGCGTCGAAACCGGTGGGCGCCATGTTCTTGATCGGGATGCCGGCCAGGTTCAGGCCGATCACCGCGACCACCGCGCCCGTCACCACGGGCGGCATCAGGCGTTCGATCCAGCCGGTGCCGGTGGCCATCACCAGCAGGCCGATGGCGGTGTAGAGCACGCCGCAGGCGATGATGCCGCCCAGCGCCACGCCGAGGTTGGCGTTGGCGCCGCCGCCCGCGTAGCCGGTGGCGGCGATGACGACGCCGATGAAGGCGAAGCTGCTGCCCAGGTAGCTGGGCACGCGGCCACCGACCATCACGAAGAAGATCAGCGTGCCGATGCCGCTCATCAGGATCGCGACGTTGGGGTCGAAGCCCATCAGCAGCGGCGCCAGCACGGTGGCGCCGAACATCGCGATGACGTGCTGCACGCCCATCGCGACGGTCTGCGGCCAGGGCAGGCGTTCGTCGGGGGCGACGACCACGCCGGGGGTGGGCGCGACTTGGCGCCAGGTGGGGATCAGGCTCATGGGGGCTCCTCGTTCTTGTGTTGGCCGGCGCACGCAGCGCGCCCGACCGGCGTGCAGTGTACGGAGCTTCAGATCGCCAGCGGGTCCACGTCGACCGCCCAGCGCAGCACGCCCTTGTGCTGACTGCGCAGCGGCTGCAGCTGCGGCAGCCAGCCGGCCAGGAAGCGCTGCAGCGCCGGGCGCGACGGTGACTCCAGCAGCATCTGCAGCCGCTCGACGTCGGCCACGCGCGACACCGCCGGCGGCACCACCGGGTAGACGCTGATGTGCGGCGCGCCCTCGGCCAGCGCGGCCGCCGCGTTCAGGAAGTCGGTGGCGGCCTGCACCGTCTTCGCCTCGGCCCGCACCAGCGCCAGGTGGCTGAAGGGCGGCAGGCTGGCGCTGCGGCGCTCGTCCAGCTGGCTGGCGGCGAACGCGGCGTAGTCGTGTTTCTTCAGCGCCGCGTACAGCGCGTGCGTGGGGTGCCAGGTCTGGATCCACATCTCGCTGCGCGCGGCCTGTTCGGCGTCGCGCCCGGCGCGGCCGGCGGCCTGCATCAGCAGCGCGAACAGCCGCTCGGGCGCGCGGAAGTCGCTGGCGAACAGCGCCGCATCGGCGTTGACGCTGGCCACCAGCGTGATGCGGCGGAAGTCGTGGCCCTTGGCCACCATCTGCGTGCCCACCAGCACGTCCACGTCGCCCGCGTGCACGGCCGAGAGCTGGCTTTCCAGCGCACCCACGGCGCGTGTGCTGTCGGCGTCGATGCGGGCCACGCGCGCGCCGGGCAGCAGCGCGGCCAGCTGCTCTTCCAGCTTCTCGGTGCCGCGACCCACCGGGGCGATGTCGAGGTTGCCGCAGTCGGGGCAGGCGCGCGGCACGCGTTCGGTGAAGCCGCAGTGGTGGCAGCGCAGCGTGCGGTCGAGCTTGTGGAACACGCGCCAGGCGCTGCAATGCGGGCAGCCGCTCTTCCAGCCGCAGGCGCCGCAGTGCAGCACCGGCGCGTAGCCGCGGCGGTTCAGCAGCAGCAGGCTTTGTTCGCCGCGTTCCAGCCGCAGGCGGATGGCCTCCAGCAGCGGCGGCGCCAGCGCCGGCTGCTCGACGCCGCGTTCGCGCGGCAGCGTGTTCATGTCGAACAGGCGCACGCGCGGCATCGCGCCGCCGCCGATGCGCTGGTCCAGCGCCAGGCGGCGGTAGCGGCCCTCCTGCACGCGCTGCCAGGTTTCCAGCGACGGCGTGGCCGAGCCCAGCAGCACCGGCACGCCGGCGTCCACCGCGCGCCACACCGCGAGGTCGCGCGCCGAGTAGCGCGCGCCTTCCTGCTGCTTGAAGCTGGGGTCGTGCTCTTCGTCGACCACCACCAGCCCCAGCCGCGGCAACGGCGCGAACACCGCCAGCCGCGTGCCCAGCACCAGGTCGGCCACACCCAGGTGCGCCAGCATCCAGTGGCGCAGGCGCTGCGCCGGCGTCAGCGCGCTGTGCAGGCTGACCAGGCGCCGGCCCGGGAAACGGGCGGCAAAGCGCGCTTCGAGCTGCGGCGTCAGGTTGATCTCGGGCACCAGCACCAGCACCTGCCGGCCCTGGGCCAGCGCGGCGTCGGCGGCGCGCAGGTAGACCTCGGTCTTGCCGCTGCCGGTGACGCCGTGCAGCAGCGCCGGGGTGGTGTCGGCGGCCAGCGCGGCCAGCGCCGCGGCCTGCTCGTCGGTGAGCGGCGGCAGTGCCGGGGCCTCCGTGGGTGAAGCAGCGGGCGGCGGGGGCGGCAGTTTCCGCAGCTTGGCCACGCGCCGGCCGAGCTGCGTGTTGTCGAGCTTGCGCAGTTCGGGCGGCAGCACGGCCAGCGCGAGTTCGCCGACGCCGCGCTGGTAGTACGCAGCGGCGAACCCGACCAGGCGGCGCCAAGGCTCCCCCAGCGGCGGCAGCGCGTCCAGCGCCTCGGCCACCGGGCGCAGCTGCGCGTCGGTGGCGGCGCTGTCGGGGGCGGCGTCCCACACGATGCCGGGCACCTCGCGGCGGCCCAGCGGCACGCGCAGCAGCGTGCCGGGCGCGAGTGGCTGCTCACACAGGTAGTCGAGCAGCCCGCCCAGCGACGCATGCTGCGGCGTCTCGACGGCGACGACGCAGCGCGCTGTCGGTGTCATCGCCAGGGCTGCGGCAGTTGCGCCGGACATCTCGGTTTCACCTCAACGAACGCGCCCAAGTGCCTGATTGACAAGGACTTTTGAAGCTGCCCACAGAATTTGTGGATAACTTTGTGGGAAACCTGCGTCCAGCGCCGCCAAGTGCTTGATTTTGCGGGCCCTGGCTTGGATTGCGCGCTGCGCAGGCAGCGATCGACTCTCAACAAAATCAATGACTTAGCACAAATCAGGGCAAGCACGGATGGCATCTGGAGGCCGCCGATCTGCCCTCCGGGCCTAGCCGCGTTTTTGGGGATAAGTCAAGCGCCGACACGGTTTTTGTGTCGGCTGAGCACTCACTTACCGGCCAGCGGCGGCAGCACGCTGCTGGCGCGAATGGCGGTGCACGGCCTCGACCAGCGCCGTCACGTGCTCGGGCGGCGTGTGCTGGCTGATGCCGTGGCCGAGATTGAAGATGTGGCCGTCCCAGCGGCCGTCGGGGCGCTGCGGCGGGCCGAAGGCGTCGAGTACCGCGATGGCCTCGCGCGCGATCGCCTCGGGCGGCGCGAACAGCACGTTGGGGTCCAGGTTGCCCTGCAGCGCCACGCGGTCGCCCACCGCGGCGCGGGCCTTGGACAGGTTGACGGTCCAGTCCAGGCCCACGACGTCGGCGCCGATGGCGGCGATCTCTTCCAGCCACGGGCCGCCGCCCTTGGTGAAGACGATCGCCGGCACCGGGGCGCCGTCGGCCGTGTGGCGATTCAGGCCCTGCACCACGCGGCGCGTGTAGTCGAGGCTGAAGCGCTGGAAGGCGCCGTCGGCGAGCACGCCGCCCCAGCTGTCGAAGATCATCACGGCCTGCGCGCCGGCGTCGATCTGCGTGTTCAGGTAGGTGGTCACGGCCTCGGCGTTGACGGCCAGGATGCGGTGCATCAGGTCCGGGCGGCTGTACATCAGCGTCTTGACGAGGCGGTAGTCGTCGCTGCCGGCGCCTTCGACCATGTAGCAGCCGAGTGTCCACGGGCTGCCCGAGAAGCCGATCAGCGGCACGCGGCCGTTCAGCGCGCGGCGGATCGACGTCACGGCGTCGAACACGTAGCGCAGCTTGTCCATGTCGGGCACCTGCAGCGCGGCGACCGCGGCCTCGTCGCGCACCGGGTGCGCGAAGCGCGGGCCTTCGCCGGCACCGAAGCTCAGGCCCAGGCCCATCGCGTCGGGCACGGTGAGGATGTCGCTGAACAGGATGGCCGCGTCCAGCGGGTAGCGGTCCAGCGGCTGCAACGTCACTTCGGTGGCGTACTGCGGGTTCGTGGCCAGGCCCATGAAGCTGTTGCCGGCCTTCACGCGCGTGGCCTTGTATTCGGGCAGGTAGCGGCCGGCCTGGCGCATCAGCCAGACGGGCGTGTGGTCGGTGGATTGGCGCAGGCAGGCGCGCAGGAAGGTGTCGTTGAGCAGTGGTGCGTACATCAGATGATTATGGTGTGCCAAGCCACGCCGCCAAGGCGGGCAAGCCCCCGGCCGCGCCGGCCTGCGCAGCGAGCCACAGCGTCTCGGGCGGCAGCACGCGCGTGCCGGGCCGTGCGCCGGGCAGCAGCTGCGCCAGCTGCACCGCCAGCGCGGCCAGCACCACCGCGCGCACCGGCTGTTCGCGCTGCGGCACCATCCACTGCAGCTGGCCCAGCCACCAGGCGGCAAAGCGCTGCAGCCGCGAGCCCGTGGCCCCCGCGCCGCCGCCTTGCGCCGCGCGCAGGAACACCAGCTGCTCGAAGCCCAGCGCCGCCACCGCGCCTTCGGCCTGCGAGGCGAAGCCCGCCTTCAGCGCATGCGGCAGCAGCGCAGGCGCATGCGGCACCACCACCAGCAGCCGGCGCACGCCGGCCGCGTGCAGGCCCTGCGCCAGCGCGAGCAGCTGGTCCGGGTCGGGCTGGAAGAAGGCATCGTCGCGGCCGTTGCTGTGGCGTGCGCGCTCGAACACGAGGAAGGCGACGTCGGCCTGCACCGCCGCGGCGCCGTCCAGCAGGGCCTGCACGCTGCAGGCCTGCAGCCCGCGCAGCGCCGAGGTCAGCGGCCCCGCGACCACCGCCGCCACCTGCTGGAAGCGCCCGGCCACCAGCGCCTCGGCCAGCACCGCGCTGCCCAGCATGCCGCCCGCACCCACCACCAGCGCGCGCTGCAGCTGCGGCAATGGAGCGGCCGTGCCCTGGGCGGCACCGCGCAGCGCGTGTTGCAGCAGGTCGGGGGATCCGGTGACCACGGGCAATGCCTCCAGCACTTGAACGTGCATTGTCACGCCCCACCTGCGAGGCGCGAGTAGCATCGCCCGCGCACACACAGGAGGACTGCACCATGGGCTGGAAGACGGGCTTGAAGACCTGGATCGCCGCCGGCACTGCCGTGCTGGCGCTGAGCGGCTGCGGCTACAACGACTTCCAGCGCCTGGACGAGCAGGTCAAGGCCGGCTGGAGCGAGGTGCTGAACCAGTACCAGCGCCGCGCCGACCTGATCCCCAACATCGTCGCCACCGTGAAGGGCGAAGCCAACTTCGAGCAGGAGACGCTGACGAAGGTGATCGAGGCGCGTGCCAAGGCCACCAGCATCCAGGCCACGCCCGAGCTCATCAACGACCCCGAGGCCTTCAACAAGTTCCAGGCCGCGCAGGGCGAGCTCTCGGGCGCCTTGAGCCGGCTGCTGGTGACGGTGGAGCAGTACCCGAACCTGAAGGCCAACCAGGGTTTCCAGGACCTGCGCGTGCAGCTCGAAGGCACCGAGAACCGCATCACCGTGGCGCGCAACCGCTACATCAAGACGGTGCAGGAGTACAACGTGCTGACGCGCAGCTTCCCCACCAACCTGACGGCGATGGTGTTCAGCTACAGCGTCAAGCCCAGCTTCACGGTGCAGAACGAAGCCCAGATCAGCGCACCGCCGGCAGTGAGCTTCGACAAGCCGGCCTCGAAGTGAGGCGCCGGTGCGCCTGCTGCCGACTCTGCTGCTGACGCTGCTGCTGGCGCTGCTGCTGCCGGCCGCGGCCCAGGCGCAGCAGGAGCTGCCGGTGCCGCCGCTCAGCGGCCGCGTCATCGACCAGACCGGCACGCTCAGCGCAGCCCAGGCGCAGGCGCTCGACGCCAAGCTGGCGGCCTTCGAGGCGCAGGCCGGGCCGCAGATCGTGCTGCTGCTGGTGCCGGCCACCGCGCCCGAGGACATCGCGGCCTACGCGCAGCGCGTTGCCGACCAGTGGAAGATCGGACGCCGCGACGTCGGCGACGGCGTGCTGCTGGTGGTGGCCAAGGACGAGCGCCGCGTGCGCATCGAGGTGGCCAAGGCGCTGGAAGGCGCGATCCCCGACCTCGCCGCACGGCAGATCATCGATCGCGCGATCCGCCCGGCCTTCCGCGCCGACGACTACGCCGGCGGCCTGAATGCCGCAGTCGACCTGCTGGTGCAGCGCATCCGCGGCGAAGACCTGCCGCTGCCCGGCGCCAGCGAGCGCGCGCGGCCCGGGCTGCAGTGGGACGAGCTGGGCATGTTCCTGTTCGTGGCCGTGCCGCTGATCGGCACGGTGCTGGGCCGCATCGTCGGCCGCAAGCTGGGCGCAGTGCTCACCGCGGGCGCCGCCGGCGGCATCGCGTGGTTCCTCACCGCCAGCGTGCTGCTGGCCGTGGGCGCGGGCGTGGTGGCGCTGGTGCTGGTGGCGGTGTTCGGCATCGGCTCGGCGCTGCGCTCGCTGGGCGGGCACAGGGGCGGACATCATGGCGGGCCCACCATCGGCGGCTGGAGCGGCGGTGGCGGATTCGGAGGTGGTGGCGGCGGCGGCGGGTTCTCGTCGGGCGGCGGCGGCGACTTCGGCGGCGGCGGCGCCTCGGGAGACTGGTAGACCATGCAGCTTGCACGCCTGATCCGGCACCGCTGGAGCGACGAACCCGACGCGCGCCGCGCGCTCGGCCCCGAGACCCTGGCGCGCCTGGAAGCGCGTGTGCGCGCCGGCGAGGCCCGCCACAGCGGCGAGATCCGCATCAGCGTCGAGGCCGCGCTGCCGTGGTCGTACCTCTGGAACGACCTGACGGCACGCGACCGCGCGGTCACGCTGTTCGGCAAGCTGCGCGTGTGGGACACCGAGCACAACAACGGCGTGCTGATCTACCTGCTGCTGGCCGAGCACGCGATCGAGATCGTGGCCGACCGCGGCCTGGCGCGGCACGTCGGCCCCGCGCAGTGGCAGGCGCTGGTGGCCGGCATGCGCGAGGCCTTCCGCGCCGGGCGTTTCGAGGCAGGACTGCTGCAAGCGGTGGAGGCGGTGGACGCGCTGCTGCTGCAGCACTACCCGCTGGCCGCTGGCCAGGGCAACCCGAACGAACTGCCCGACCGCGTGGACCTGCGCTGAGGAAGGCGAAGGCTCAGGTTCAGGCGTGCTTCACACGCTGACGCGGCAGGCGGTCTGCGAGCCGCTCCAGTCGGCCAGCGGCCCGTCCAGATCGACGCCGCGGCGCGCGGCGGTCATCTCGGCGACCACGCTGAGCGCAATCTCCGGCGGCGTCTTGCCGCCCAGGTTCAGCCCCACCGGGCCGCGCAGCTTCGCCACCTCCGCCTCGCTCACGTCGAACTGCAGCAGCCGCTGCCGGCGCGCATCGTTGTTGCGCCGCGAGCCCAAAGCGCCGACGTAGAAGGCCGGCGTCTTCAGCGCCTCCATCAGCGCCAGGTCGTCGAGCTTGGGGTCGTGCGTCACGGCCACCAGCGCGCTGTTGGCGTCGAAGTTCATCGCGATGACCAGGTCGTCGGGCATCAGGCGGCTGAGCGTCACGCCTTCCATCGCGTCCCATCCCTCGTGGTATTCCTCGCGCGGGTCGCACACGGTGACGCGGTAGTCCAGCATCACCGCCATGCTGGCCAGGTAGCGGCTCAGCTGCCCGCCGCCGATGATGACCAGTCGCAGGCGCGGGCCGTGCACGGTGTCGAGCACCTGGCCGTCGAAGTGCAGCGCGTCGCCATCCTCGCAGGGGCGCAGGCTGACCAGCCCGGTGGCCAGCTCCAGCCGGCGGCGCACGACGCGGTGTTCCTCGATCGCCGACAGCAGCTCGCGCAGCATCGACTGCGCGCCCAGCGGCTCCAGCACGATCTGCACCGTGCCACCGCAGGGCAGGCCGAAGCGCTGCGCTTCCTCGGCGCTGACGCCGTAGGTGGTGCTCTGCGGCAGCCGCGACGCGAGCTCGCCGCGCTTGACGCGGCCAATGAGATCGTCTTCGATGCAGCCGCCCGACAGCGAGCCGGCGACCTGGCCGTCGTCGCGGATGATCATCAGGCTGCCCGGCGGGCGCGGGCTGCTGCCCCAGGTGCGCACCACGGTGCCCAGCACGACGCGGTGGCCGCGGTTCATCCAGTCCATCGCGGTGCGGACGACTTCGACATCCATGCTGTTCATCGTGGGGCTCCTGCGTTGATGCCGGCCGGCGGGGCAGTGAGCTTGCCACAGCACCGCCCGGGGCGCTGGCGCGGGGTCGGCTGTTCCTGGATGGGACAACCCGGGGCCCGGGGCGCCGGATCGCGGACTCAGGCGCCGGCGGCTTCCAGCGCCAGGTCCACGCCGCTGGCCTCGATGGCCGTCTCGTGCACCACCTGCAGCTGCTCGGCCGCGCTGCGCGGCAGCGTGCGGCCCGGCTGCTGCGCGGCGATGTAGCGGCCCAGGCGGCGCGCACGCGCCACCACCGCGCGGCCCGGCGGCAGCCGCTCGGCGGCATAGGCCTGCAGCGCCGCCGGCGTCGCGCCGTGCGCGGCGATGGCCGCCACCAGCGCCACCGCGTCGTCGCCCGCCTTGCTGACGCCCATGCCCACGTGCGGCCGCGCCACGAACGCGGCGTCGCCGAGCAGCGCCACGCGGCCGAAGGCGAGCTCGGCGGACTCCAGGTCGTAGATCGGCTGCAGGAACGGCACCGCGGTCTTCTCCAGCACTTCCGCGAACTGCGGCGCCAGCTTCGTGCGCGCGGCCTGGCGCACGTCGGCGATGCAACGCCAGGACACCTGCTGCGGCGCGATGCCGTCGGGGTGGTGCACGCCGTCGGCGTCGGTCAGCAGTGCCTGCAGTTCGGCGCCGGCCGCGGCCGGCCGGTACCAGACGAAGTTCCAGCGCCGCGCGCCCGGTGCCGTGCTGTCGCCGCTGCCGGCCACCGGGTAGCCGATCATCTGTTCGCCGTCGGGCAGCCCGAAGCCGAAGTGCTCGAACAACGTCTGCCGCGTGTGGCGCGACAGCGCCGCCTCGTCGCAGACGCCACGCCAGGCCACGTAGCCCGCGTACTGCGGCTGCACGCCAGGCGCCAGCTGCGCGCGCAGCCCCGAGCGGATGCCGTCGGCCGCCACCACCAGGTCAGCGGCCAGCGTCTCGCCGCCGGCCAGCTGCACGCTGGCGCCGTGTGCGTGCTGCGCCACCGCCTGCACCTGCGCGCCGAGCCGGTGGCGTTCGGGGGGCAGCGCCGCGCGCAGCAGCGCGTAGAGCCGGCCCCACGAGGTGAGGATCTGCGGGTGCTCCCAGGTGGCCTGCGTGCTGCCGTCGGCCGCCAGCAGCACACGCGACTGCACGGCCACGCCCAGCGTGCTGTCGGCCGCCAGGCCGCAGCCGCGCAGCGCCGCGCGCAGCGTGTCGTGCGTGACGATGCCGGCACCGCGCCCTTCCAGCGAGCGCGGCGTGCGTTCGAGCACGGTCACGTCGTGCCCGGCCCGCAGCAGCAGGTTGCCGGCCATCAGCCCGCCCAGCGAGCCACCGACGACGAGGATGCGCGCCACGGTCAGGCCGCCTCGGCTTCGTGTGCCGGGAAGTTCAGCTCGACGACGACACCGTTGGGGTCGTCGACGAAGACCTGGTGCAGGCCGAGGTCGGGCACGGTGCGCTCGCGGCACGGCAGGCCCAGGCGCTGCAGCCGCGCCAGCGTCTCGGCCAGGCCGGTGGCAAAGAAGGCCACGTGGTCGACGACGCCGGTGCCCTGCAGCGTGGCTTCGTCGCGGTCGCCGAGGTAGGCGCGCAGGCCTTCGGGGTCGTTGCGGTCGATGCCGATGATGTGCACCGCGGCGTTGGACCACTGCGACGTGTCGCCGGCATACAGCCACAGCCCGGGGAACTGGAAGGCCGGCCGCGGGCCCACCACCAGGCCGAGTGCGTCGCAGTAGAAGCGCTCGCAGGCCGGCAGGTCCAGCGTGCGGATCGAGTAGTGGTTCAGCGACAAGGCCATGGCACGGGCTTTCTGGCACCGGCACTGCGCCGGCCCGGCATTATTGATCACCCGATCAATGCGTGCATGGCGGCTATCCCGGATGGGCCTCGGCCGCCAGCGGTGCCGGCCGCGCGCGCAGCGCCCACAGCACGCCGGCCACCAGCAGCGCGATGCCGGCCAGCGTGGCCGGCACCGGCCACTGCCCGCGCAGCACGAAGGCGTAGGCCAGCGCCGACAGCGTCTCGAAGACGATGAGCTGGCCCACCAGCGTGGTCGGCAGGCGCTGGCTGGCCTCGTTCCAGCACAGCGTGCCCAGCCACGACGCGAACAGGCCGATGGCGAACATCAGCAGCAGGAAGCGCTCGGGCGTGGGCCCCAGCGGCAGCGCGAAGCCGTCGCCCGCGCCCAAGCCCGTGATCGCCAGCGCCAGCGCGCCCAGCAGCGCCAGCGGCAGCGTCGCGATGCCTTGCGCGGTGGCCCAGGTGCTGGGGCTGCGGCCGGGGTGGTTGCGCAGCCAGTCGGCGTTGCGCAGCGGGTACCAGGTCCAGCAGGCCACGGCCAGCAGCGCCAGCAGCGCACCGCTGGCGTAGCGGGAGAGATCGGCGCCGGCGTCCAGCTGCTGCAGCTCGGCATGGTTGACGAGCCCGATGCCGGTGGCGATCAGCGCCAGCGACGGCGCCAGCCGGCCCCAGGCCAGGCGGCCGTCGCGCGCGTGGTCGCGCAGGTTCGAGCTGATCGCGATGACGACCGGCAGCGTGCCGATGATCATGGTCGGCAGCGGGCCGCCGGCGCGCTGGATCGCCGCCGCGAGGAACAGGTAGTACAGCAGGTTGCCGACCAGCGCGAGCTTGGCGGCTTCGATCCAGTCGGCGCGTGTCAGCTCGGCGATGCGGGCGCGGTCCCACCAGGCCAGCGGCAGCGCGATCAGCCCGAAGGCCAGGTAGCGCCCCACCGACAGCACGGCTGCCGGGTACTGCGGCAGCAGCAGCGGCGCGACGAAGACCAGCCCCCACATGAGGCCGGCGGCAAGCGCAAAGAAGGTTCCAGACAGCAGGGCGGCACGGTGCGGCATGGCCGCGACTGTGCCAGGGTCGGCGGCGTGCCCTGGCAGCCGTCAGCCGGGGCTGCGGTCGGCCACGCAGCGGAAGCCGATGTAGACGGCTGCGAAGTCGGCCGCCTTCCAGGCCTGCACGTCGGCGCGCATCTGCTCGGGGCCGTACCACCACGAGCCGCCCATCGTGCGGCGTTCGTCGCCGCGCCCTTCCCCACGTGCATCGGCCACCCACTCCCAGACGTTGGCGCCCATGTCGTGCAGGCCGTTGACACCCGCCGCGGTGGCGCCGGCCGGCGCGGCGCGCGGCCAGGGGTCGGCGCCGCTGGTGTTGGCGCCGGCCGGGCTGTCGCCGGTGGGCCAGGCGTAGGTGCGGCCGCGCTGCCAGGGCGCGGGCGGGTCGGCCCGCTGCTCGGTGAAGGCGGCGCGCAGCCACTCGGCGGCGGTGGGCAGGCGGCCGCCGGCCCAGCGGCAATAGGCCGCGGCTTCGGCGAGCGTGACGTGCACCGCGGGCAACGCGTCGGGCGGGCTGGCGGCGGCGGCCGCGGGGCCGTCGGGCGCACGCCAGGTCCAGCCCGGGCGGCGCTGCCAGCCGCCATCGAACTCGAAGCCGCCGCCGTCGCGTTCGGCACGCGTGCGTGTGCCGGTGGCCTGCACGAAGCGCGCGAACTGCGCCACGGTCACTTCGGTGCGGTCGATGGCCAAGGGGCCCAGCTGCACGCGCGACTGGGCACTGGTGTGGGTGGCGGCCAGGACGCCGGCAAGGGCGAACGCTGCGCGCAGGGAGATCGTCGTCATGGCGGCCGCGATGATGGCGGCGCGCGAAAGACCGTGCACGCCGCGGCGTCAGGCGCGGTGCGCGTGCAGCCAGGCCGCCGCCTGGCTGCGCGAGGCCAGGTCCAGCTTGCCCAGGATGTTGGCCACGTGCCGCTTCACGGTGTGCGGGCTGATGTCGAGCGCGCGCGCGATCAGCTTGTTGCTGTCGCCGGCGGCCATGCGTTCCAGCACCTCGCGCTCGCGGCTGCTCAGACCATGGTCGGGGGCGTCGGCGTCTGCCTGGGCAGCGGATGCCGCCGCGGCAGGCGCCGACCCCGGCTCGGCCGTCGGACCACCCCGCAGCGCCTGCGACAGCTGCGCCGCCGCCGCCAGCTCGGTCTGCTGCGCGGCCGACAGCCGCGAGGCCCAGGGCGCGTCGGCCAGCGCCTGCAGCACCACCGGCCCGCACAGCAGCGCCTGGCCGCGCACGCCCTCGCCGATCAGCCGGTCGAGCACCGGCGCCACCACGGCCGCGGCCTCGTCCAGGCGGCCCTGGCGCAGCAGCGCGTGGCCGGCGCGCAGCGTGAGGTCGGTGCGCTGGCCCATCACGTCCATCTCGTGCAGCTTGGGCAGCAGCTGCGCGAACAGCGCCGAGGCATCGGCCCAGCGCTGCTCGGCGGCGGCGAAGCGCGCGCGCACTGCGGTGGCACGCGGGTTGTTCGCAGCCGGGTTGCGCAGCGGGTCTTCCTTCAGCAGCATGGCCCAGGCCTGCAGGCCGGCGGGGTCGGCGCCCACGCTGTCGGTGAGGCGAATGCCGTACACGGCCATGTGGTGCCGCCACAGCACCTGGCTGGCCGGCGTGGATGCCGCCGATTGCGCCTGGCGCTGCAGGCGTGCCTGCAGCCGCGCCTGCAGCGCCGGGCCGCGGCCCAGCATGCCGTCGACGATCATGCGGAACAGCTCGACGTTGACCTGCAGCTCACCCGACACCGCCAGCCACTGCATGTCGGCCTCGGTGGCCTCGATCTCGGCCAGCGCCTCGGGCATGCGCCCGGCCCACAGGTGGCCGAAGGCGTGCACCAGGCGCAGCTCGCCGCGCATCGGCAGCGGCCGGTCGCCCAGCCGCGGCAGCACGCCGGCCACGTAGCGCGCCAGCAGCGGCTGCATGCCGGCGATGGTGCTCCAGTTGATGGGCGGTGCGCACTCCCACCAGCGCACCAGCGATTCGCCGCGCTCGAGGATGTCGAGCAGCGCGCCGTACAGCGCCGGCAGCTGCAGGTGCTGGCCGCGGCGAAAGTGCTGCGAGCAGTCGGCCAGCAGCGTCAGCGCGCGTGCGGTGGGCGCCACTGCCGGCCCCTGCGCGTGCAGCGCGGCGATCAGCGCCTCGGCCTCACCGTTGCGGTCCAGCGGGTACAGCGCGCTGGCCAGCGTGGCCTGGGCCAGGTGCAGCTCGGCGGTATCGGCGCTGCGGCCGGCGCTGGCGATGGCCTGCTCGCACCAGCGCGCCATGTCCACCCACTGCCAGCGCAGGCACGACGCGGCGGCGGCCAGCCGCTGCGAGCGCGCGCTGCGCTGCGCCGGCGGCACCTGCTCCACCAGGCGCAGCACCTCGCCTGCACCGCCTTCGAGAAACAGCGTGTCCGCGGTCTCGCCCAGCGCGGCCTCGGCAGCGGGCCAGTCCTCGGCGCGCAGCAGGTAGCCCACGCGGCGCAGCGCGTCGGTCTCGCCGGCGGCGGCGCGGCGCAGCAGCGCGGGCAGCTCGCCCGGCAGGTGCTGCTGCAGCCGCAGCAGCAGCGCGTCGCGGAACAGGTCGTGCAGCACCAGGGTGCGCTCCTGCGCGTCGAGCGTGGTGACGAAGAGGCCGCGGCGCTCGATCTCGTCCAGCCACTCGGCCGCGCGCCGGTCGCCGCTGACGGCCGCGGCACGCGGCGCCGTCAGCTCGGGCAGCACGGCGGTGCGCAGCAGGAAGTCGTGCAGCGGCTCGGGCATCTCGGCCAGCACCTCGGCGGCCAGGTAGTCGAACAGGTGGCGGTCGATCAGCGCGTGGCCGGCGGCCGCCATGCCGCCGCGCGTGCGCAGCGCCGCCAGCGCCAGCCGCAGCCCGGCGGGCCAGCCGGCGGTGCGCTCGAACAGCTCGGCCGTGCGCTCGGCCGCCTGCGGCAGGGCCTCGGCGGCCAGCAGCGCCGCGGTCTCGTCGCGGCTGAAGCGCAGGTCGTCCTGGTTGAACTCGGCCAGTTCGCCGGCGGCGCGCAGCCGCGCCAGCGCCAGCGGCGGCGCGGTGCGGCTGGCCAGCACCAGGGTCCAGCGCGCGGGCAGGCGCTCGACCAGCAGGTCCAGCAGCGTGAACACGGCCGGCTGCGCCACGCGGTGCAGGTCGTCCAGCACGATGGCGCCGCGCGCGGCCTCGCAGTCGGCCAGCGCGTTCAGCAGCTCGGCGGCTGCACGCTGCAGGCCGCTGGCCTCGCCGCTGCCGGCCAGCGACACCAGCGCCTCGGGCGCGGTGCGCCAGGGCAGGTCGTGCGGCTCCAGCGCCGCCACCAGGCACGCGAACACACGCTCGGCGTCGTCGTCGCTGTCCAGCGACACCCAGGCCGTGGCCAGGCCCGGCCCCTGCTGCTGGGCCAGCGCCAGCTGCGCTGCCAGCGCCGAGGTCTTGCCGAAGCCGGCCGGCGCCTGCAGCAGCACCACGCGGTGCGCCTGCAGCGCACGCGCGACGGCACCGTCGAGCTGCGGGCGCTCGACCCGCGCCATGCGCTGGCGCGGGGGCTGGATCTTGGTGCTGGCAAAGCGCAGGGCTTCCATGGCTGCGCGCGAGACTACGGCAAAAGCCGGCGCGGCAACACAGTGGCTATGCTGGCAGCCCGCCGCCGCACAAGAGACCACACCAGAGACCACAGGAGACACGGCATGGCACAGCACATCCTGGCGCTCGACCAGGGCACCTCCAGCTCGCGCAGCATCGTCTTCGATGCGCAGGGCCGCATCGTCGCGATGGCGCAGCGCGAGTTCCGCCAGATCTACCCGCAGCCCGGCTGGGTCGAGCACGACCCCGAAGAGATCTGGCAGACGCAGCTGGCCACGGCGCAGGAAGCGCTGGCGCGCGCCGGCCTGACCGCGCACGACATCGCCGGCATCGGCATCACGAACCAGCGCGAGACCACGGTGCTGTGGAACCGCCGCACCGGCCTGCCCATCCACAACGCCATCGTCTGGCAGGACCGCCGCGGCGAGCCGCTGTGCGCGCAGCTGCGCGCGCACGGCCTGCAGGAGCAGGTGCGCCGCAGCACCGGGCTCGTCATCGACAGCTACTTCTCGGCCACCAAGATCCGCTGGCTGCTCGACCACGTGAACGGCGCGCACATCGCCGCGGCGCGCGGCGAGCTGGCCTTCGGCACCATCGACAGCTGGCTGCTGTGGAAGCTGACCGGCGGCCACGTGCATGCCACCGACGTGAGCAATGCGTCGCGCACGATGCTGTTCGACATCCGCCACAACGTCTGGGACCACGAGCTGCTGAAGGCGCTGCACGTGCCCGACAGCCTGCTGCCGCGGGTGTTCCCGTCGAGCCGCGTGTATGGCGAGACGACGCTGTTCGGCGCGCCGCTGCCGATTGCCGGCATCGCGGGCGACCAGCAGGCGGCGCTGTTCGGCCAGGCCTGCTTCAGCACCGGGCTGGCGAAGAACACCTACGGCACCGGCTGCTTCATGCTGATGCACACCGGCGGGCAGTGCACCGCCTCCAACCACGGCCTGCTCACCACCGCGGCGGCCCAGCCCGGCAGCACGCCCGAGTACGCGCTGGAAGGCAGCGTCTTCATCGGCGGCGCGGTGGTGCAGTGGCTGCGCGACGGGCTGCGCGCCATCAGCTCCAGCGACCAGGTGCAGGCGCTGGCCGAGAGCGTGCCCGACGCCGGCGGCGTGGTCGTGGTGCCGGCCTTCACCGGCCTGGGCGCGCCCTACTGGAACGCCGACGCGCGCGGCACCATCGTGGGCTTGAGCCGCGGCACGACGGTGGCGCACATCGCACGCGCGGCGCTGGAGAGCATCGCGTTCCAGAGCGCGGCGCTGCTGCAGGCGATGGCGCGCGACACCGGCGCCGTGACCGAGCTGCGCGTGGACGGCGGCGCCAGCGTCAACGACCTGCTGATGCAGTTCCAGGCCGACCTGCTGGGCATCCCGGTGGTGCGGCCGCGCATCACCGAGACGACGGCACTGGGAGCCGCCTACCTGGCCGGGCTGGCCACCGGCGTCTGGCCCGACCAGGACACGCTGGCACGGCAGTGGCAGGTGGAGCGGCGCTTCCTGCCGACGATGCCGCGCACGCGGGCGGCGGAGCTGATGGCGGGCTGGGAACACGCGGTGCGCCAGGCCTGCGCGGCCTGAACCGCAGGCCCGGCGGCACGGTCAGGCGTTCACCGCCCGCCACCACTGCGAGAACGAGGCCAGACGCCGTCCGGGGTCGGCAAAGAGCCGCTGCACCGGCGACTGCGCCGCCGGCTGCAGCAGCGCGCCCAGGTGCGGGTCGGCGCGCGTGCCGGCGCTGGCGGGCAGCGGCGCGTCGCACCACTGCGGCGGTGTGCCCAGTTCGGCCATGCGCGTGGCGACGAACTGCCAGCGCCGCGCGCTCCAGGCCCAGCGTTGGTGGAAGGCGGCGACGAACACGCCCACCGCGCGCTGCCCTGGCGGCGCCTCGCCCAGTGCCCAGGGGTGCGCGAGCCAGGCGTGGTCGAGGTTGCCCTGCGGCGCCAGCTTCAGCCCCGGCGGCGGCGTGTGCAGCAGCGGCGGTTCGTCCACCGGCGTGCCGCCGCCGCCGGGCACCGGGGTGCCGCTGCGCGCCAGCGCGTCGAGCGCGTCGTACGAGGTGTCGAGCACCGTGCCCGGACTGTGCCAGGGCGCCGGCGCATGCCGCGCCACGTTCTCGGCGTTGAACAGATAGGGCTTGTGGCTGCCGGTGCCGGCCACCCACTGCCAGCTGAGATGGTTGCTGGCGAGGTCGCCGTCGAGCAGGTGGCCGTACAGCCAGTCGGCGCCGGCGCGCCAGTGCACCTTGCGCAGGTGCACCACGTAGCTGGCCAGCCACATGCGCGCGTGGTTGTGCAGCCAGCCGGTGGCGTAGAGCTGGCGCACGGCCTGGTCGACCACCGGCACGCCAGTGGCGCCGCGGCGGATGTCCTCGGGCAGCGCCGGCAGGTAGGCATCGTCGGGCAGCGGGCCGGCGTGCAGCGACGCGAAGATGCCCTCGCCCGCGTGCCGCCACACGTGGTGGAAGAACTCGCGCCAGCCGAGTTCGTAGAGGAACTTCGATTCGCCGTGCACGCTGTGGTGCTGGCGCACCGCCGACAGCACGCCGGGCAGCGAGACGAAGCCGTGCGTGATGTAGGGCGACAGCCGCGTCACGGCGCCGTCGAGGTGGTTGCGGGTGCGGGCGTAGTCGCCGGGGCGCACCGCCGCGATGCGGGCGCGGGCGGCGGCCAGCGTGGGCTCGAAGGCCGTGCCGGCGTCGCCGTCGAACAGGTCGGGGGTGGACGTCATGGTCCCGATCAGACCACGCCGCGGCGCCCGCCGTGCCGGCACGGGTTCAGAACAGCTCGCCCTGCGTCGACGGCGGCCGTGCGCGCCGCCGCGGCCGGCCCGTGGGCGGCAGGCCGGCCTTGCGCGAGCCGTGCTGCTGCTGCACCGCGTCGGCCTCGGCACGGGCCTCGGGCCGGCGCCGCAGGCCGTACAGCGTGTCCTTCGCGAAGGCCAGCGCACGGCGTTCGTCGACGACGGGCTGCGGGTAGGCCGCCGTGCCGAGTTCGGGCACCCAGCGCCGCACGAAGGCGCCGGTGGGGTCGTGCTCGGCGGCCTGCTTGGCCGGCGAGTAGATGCGCAGCGTGTTGATGCCGGTGGTGCCGCTCTGCATCTGCATCTGGCTCCAGTGGATGCCGGGCTCGAAGTCGAGGAACTGCCGCGCCAGGAACAGCCCCGGCGCGCGCCAGTCCAGCCACAGGTGGTAGGCCGCGAAGCTCACCAGCATGGCGCGCATGCGGAAGTTGAGCCAGCCGGTGGCGCACAACGAGCGCATGCAGGCGTCGACCATCGGGAAGCCGGTGCGGCCGGCGCACCAGGCTTCGAAGCGCTCTGGCTCGGGCGGGGTGTCGGGCAGCACGGCGCGCAGGCGGTCGTGGTCGCCGCCGCGCAGGCCGTCGCAGCTGCGGGCGAAGTTGTGGTGCTCGATGGCGGGCTCGTCTTCCAGCTTCTGCATGAAGTGGCAGTGCCAGCGCAGCCGGCTGGCGAAGCCGCGCAGGCCGTAGGCGAGCTGGCGGTCGGGCGTGGCGGCGATGGCGGCTTCGGTGGCCTGGTGCACCGAGCGCATCGATAGGCTGCCGAAGGCCAGGTGCGCGCTGAGTCGGCTGCAGCCGTCCTGCGCCGTGATGGGGCTCGACAACGCACGACGGTAGTCGCGGCCGCGGCCGGCCAGGAAGCTGCCCAGCGTCTGCCAGGCCGCGGCCTCGCCGGCCGGTGGCAGCGGGCGCGGGGCCGGCAGGCCCAGGATCTGCAGCGTGGGCAGTTCGTGAAGCTCCATCGGGTCCAGCGCCGCGCCCGCGAAGCCCGCGGGCTGCGGCGCCTCGGGTGCTTCCATGCGCCGCGCCCACTGCGCGGCCCAGCCGCTGCGGCTGCGCAGGCGCCGCACCACGCCGGTCTGCGGCCACTCGTGCCAGACCACGCCGCGCGCGCGGCACCAGGCCGCCACGGCGCGGTCGCGGTCGTAGCTCCAGCCGGGGCCGGTTTCCTCGTGGCTCAGCAGGTGCGTGAACGCGAGCGTGCGGCGCAGGGCGTCGAACACCTCGGGCACCGCGCCCACGCGCACCAGCAGCGGCAGGCCGCGGGCCGCCAGCGCGGCGCGCAGTTCGGCCAGGCACTGCAGCGTGAAGGCCACGTGCTGCGGGTCGCACTCGGGGCTGGCCAGCCACGCGGGTTCGATGACGAACAGGCCCGCGGCCGCGCCGTGCTGCGCGGCCGCGGCCAGCGGCGCGTGGTCGCGCAGGCGCAGGTCGCGCTTGAACCAGACGAGGGCGGTGGACATGGGCGGATTGTCCGGAGCGCGCCGTGCCACGGCGTCGGACCGGTGGCAGATCAGCGCGTCAATGCGGCGTCAGCTCACTGCCAGCTGAGCGGATTCACGCGGTAGTAGCCCGCCAGTTCGGCGAACAGCGCCGGCTGCTCGGCCGCCAGGGCCTCGGGCTGCTCGAAGAAGGCCTCGCTGGCCACGGCGAAGAACTCCGCCGGGTCGGTGGCGCCGTAGGCGTCGAGCACGCCCGGCAAGCCGGCCTCCACGCGGGTGCGCAAGGCAGCGAAGGCCGCGCCCAGCGTCGCCGCCCAGCGCGCGTAGTGCGCGCGCCGGCCCAGGAAGGGCGCGCCGTTGGCGGCGCCGCTTTCCTGGTCGAGCTGATGTGCAAATTCGTGGATCACGACGTTGCGCCCGTCGCCCGGGGCCGCGGCGCCAGCCAGCACGTCGTCCCACGAGAGGAGTACCTGCCCCTGCTGCCACGACTCGCCCAGCAGCACGCGGCGCTCGCCGCGCTCGAGCCCGGCGCCATCACGCTGCACGCGGTCGACGACGAAGGCGCCCGGGTACAGCAACACCTGGCGCAGCTGCGGGAAGTAGCCGGCACGCCGGTTCAGCAGCAGCAGCCCGGCCTGCGCGGCGATCAGCACCCGCATCTCCTCGGTGACGACGAGGCCGTTGCAGCCGAGCACCGGCTTCTCGGCCACCAGCACCTGGATGTGCTTCTTCAGCTGCAGCTGCAGGTCGGCCGGCAGGCGGCGGAAGTAGGGCATGCGCTGCTGCAGCACCTGCCGCCACACGTGCGGGAAGGGCCGCCGCGTGATGCGCCAGCGCCGCAGCGCGGCCCACAGCGGCGGGCCCCACAGCCAGGCCGCGACCGACAGGGCCAGCGCGGCCAGCACCGCCAGCGGAACGAGAGACAAGGTCGCGGCTTCCATCGGGCCCAAGACAGCCGCAGGTGGGCCCGCGCGGCCGCGAATTCAAGCCCCGACGGCAGTCAGGCCCTGGGCTCGCAGCGCACATCGGTGCGGACCGAGTTGGCGATGAAACAGGCGTCGTGTGCGCGGTGGTGCAGGTCGTGCAGCTGCGCGGCGTCGGGCTGGTGGCCGGCGAACACCACCTGCGGCCGCAGCGTCACCTGCGTCATCGCCATGCGGCCCTGCGTGTCGCGCGCCATCACGCCCTCGGCGGCGTCGTCGTAGCGGTCGACGCACCAGCCGTCGGCTGCGGCCAGCGACAGGAACCACAGCATGTGGCAGCTCGACAGCGAGGCCACGAACATCTCTTCCGGATCCACCGCCGCGGGGTCGGAGAAGCGCGGCACGACCAGCGGCGACGACGACGCCGGCAGCTCCACGCCGCCGTCGAAGCGCAGCCGGTGCGCGCGGTGGTAGCGGTTGTCGGTGAAGGCCTCGCCATCGGCGCGTTGCCACAGCAGCTGGGCGGTGTAGGTACTCATGGCCGGATTGTGCGGCGCTGCCATCATCGCGCCCATGATCCAACTGCACTACCACCCCAGCAACGCCAGCTTCGCGCCGCACGCGCTGCTGCGCGAGATCGGCGTTCCGTTCGAGCTGCTGCTCGTGGACCGCGCGCAGCAGGCGCACAAGGCGCCGGCCTACCTGCAGCTGAACCCGAACGGCCTGATCCCGGTGCTGGTCGACGGCGACCTGGTGCTGTACGAGACGGCGGCGATCTGCCTGCACCTGGTCGACACCCACCCCCAGGCCGGCCTGGCACCGGCGGTGGGCACGCACGAGCGCGCGCACTTCTACAAGTGGCTGGTCTGGCTGACGAACACGCTGCAGGCGACGCTGATCCACTACTTCTACCCCGAGCGCCTGGTGGACGCCGGCAACACCGCCGGCGCCGCGCAGGTGAAGGCGCACGCGCAGGCGCGCGTGGTGGCGCTGCTGCAGCAGATCGACGACCAGCTCGCCAGCCACGGCGGCCCGTGGCTGTTGGGGTCGTCCTACACAGCAACAGACATTTACACCTGGATGCTGTGCCGCTGGACCCGCGGCTTCAACGACCGCCCGGCCCGTGACTTTCCGCACATCGGGCCGTACCTGGCCCGTGTGCTGGCCCGCCCCGCGGTGCAGCAGGCTGTGGCTGCTGAACAACTGCCCGCGCCCTTGGTCTGAGCGCACGGGGCAATGCGGTTGCAACTGGTGACAGGAACCAGTGTTCGGTGACTGTTCGGCCCTCAGGTGGGTGGGGCCGACGTCGAAAATCTGGGAACAGATTCCCAGGTTCCATGCCCCTGCATCCCAGCTGCCGCACCGTGCGGCGCGGGCGGCAGCGGGCTCCAGCACAAGAAAGTCGTCGTGGACATCACCCGCCAGCCCCGCAGCGCCGCACGCTCCCTGCCCGCCAGCCGCCCCGCCCGTCTCTTCCGCCACACCCGCATCGCCGCCGTGACCCTGATGGCGCTGGCTGGGGCCGGCGCCGTGCAGGCCCAGGCCCAGGCCCAGGCGCAAGACTGGGCGCCCGGCCGCCTGCTCGTGATGCCGCGTGCCGGCCTGCCGGCGGCGGAGCTCGAGCGCATCATCGGTGTACCCGGCAGCCGCTCGCGGCGCCTGGGCGCCAGCGGCGTGCACGTGGTCGAGCTGCCGCAGCAGGCATCGGAAGTGGCGGTGCTGAACCGCCTGGCGCGCCACCCGCACCTGAAGTTCGCCGAACTCGACCGCCGCGTGCGCAGCGGCATGGCCGCCTCCGACCCCTACTTGGGCAGCGCCTGGCACCTGCCGAAGATCGCCGCACCCACCGCCTGGGACACCGCCCAGGGCCGGGGCATCACCATCGCCATCCTCGACTCGGGCGTGCTGGCCACGCACGCCGACCTGGCCGCCAACCTGGTGCCGGGATGGAACTTCGTCGACAACAACGCCAACACGGCCGACGTGCGCGGCCACGGCACGCAGGTGGCCGGCACGGCGGCCGCCATCACGAACAACGGCACCGGCGTCGCCGGGGTGGCCGGCGCGGCGCGCATCATGCCGATCCGCGTCTCGGACAGCTCGGGCTACGCGTACTACAGCACCATCGCCGCCGGCGTGACCTGGGCGGCCGACAACGGCGCGCGCGTGGCCAACGCCAGCTTCGCCGGCGTCTACGCCAGCGCGTCGGTGCAGAGCGCCGCCAGCTACCTGAAGAGCAAGGGCGGCCTGCTGGTCGTGGCGGCCGGCAACAGCAACGCCAACGACGGCTCGCCGGCCAGCACGACGATGATCCCGGTGTCGGCCACCGACAGCAACGACGCCAAGGCCAGCTGGTCGAGCTACGGCAGCTACGTCGCCGTGGCCGCGCCCGGCGTCGGCATCTGGACCACCCACAGCGACGGCAACTACGCTGCGGTGTCGGGCACCTCGTTCGCGGCACCGGCCACGGCCGGCGTGATCGCGCTGATGATGTCGGTGCAGCCGACGCTGTCGCCGGCGCAGGTGGAAAGCCTGCTGTACAAGACCGCGCTCGACCTGGGCACGGCCGGCCGCGACATCTACTTCGGCCACGGCCGGGTCGACGCGGCTGCCGCCGTGGCGGCGGCGGCCGCAGCGGTCACCGTGGACACGCAGGCGCCGACTGTGGCAGTGGCGTCGCTGGCCAACGGCGCCAGCGTCAGCGGCGTGGTGCCGGTGGACGTGAGCGCCAGCGACAACGTGGGCGTGACCCGCGTCGACCTGCGCGTGAACGGCAAGACCGTCGCCAGCGACAGCAGCGCGCCCTACCAGTTCAGCTGGGACACCAGCACGCTGGCCAACGGCACGGCGAGCGTCAGCGCGGTGGCGGTCGACGCCGCCGGCAACAGCGGCAGCGCGGCCACGGTGTCGGTGACGGTGGCCAACACCACCGTGGCGCCGCCCCCGGTGGTGGCCGACACCACCGCGCCCACAGTGCAGTTGCTGAATCCGGCCAGCGGCAGCAAGGTGTCGGGCGTCGTCGCCGTGCGCACCAGCGCCAGCGACAACAGCGGCACCACGGGCCTGAAGCAGCAGCTCTACATCAACGGCAAGCTGGTCGCTTCGGCCACCGGCGGCAGCCTGTCGTACAGCTGGAACACCCGCAAGGTGAAGGCAGGCAGCCACACGCTGCAGGCCGTGGCCACCGACGCCGCCGGCAACAAGAACGCGGTGTCGGTGACGGTCTCGCGCTGAAGCACTGCGGCATCCGCCCAAAAAAAAGCCCGTCGACGACGGGCTTTTTGCTGTGCGCCCCGAAAGGCGCTGCGACCAGGATCAGCCGCGACGACGGCGGCCGGCAGCGGCGGCACCCAGCAGGGCCAGGCCGACCAGGGCCAGCGAGGCGGGTTCCGGCACGCCGGTTTCGCCGCCACCACCGCAGTCGAAGCAGCCGGCGGTGCTTTCGTACGACTGGCCGCTGAGGCCGACGTCCTGCCACTTGGCACTGTACGGGCTGGTGAAGGTGACGCCGCTGGCGCTGAAGTCACCTGCGGTGGTCAGCGTCAACTGGAACACGTTGACTTCGCCTTCGGCCAGGCCGCCGCCGATGGCGCCGCCAGCGCAGCCGCCCGACGAGTAGACGCACAGGTCGACGCGGTTGGCGCCAGGACCACCAGCGCCGCCACCCGAACCGGGCAGGATCTCGTTGACGCCGGCATCCCAGCCCGCGTTGGCGACGGCATTGGTCAGCGTCGGCGCGACCACGTCGATGCCGAACGACATCAGTGCGTTCTGGCCCGGGCCCGACGAGGCGTTGGTCGCCGTCACCGAGAACACGGCCGTGCTGCTGGTCAGCGAGGTCAGCGAGAACGCGAAGGTGGTGTTCAGCGAAGCGCCGTCCCAGGTAAGGACGTACGACAGGGTGCTGGCATCACCGACGGAGTCGAAGGTGACGGCGGCGGCCTGTGCGCTGCCGACGGCGCCGAAGCCCAGGGCTCCAGCCGCCACGATGGAGGAGAGAACTCGTTGTGTGAATGACTTCATTGCTGCGCCCTGAGAGGTTGGGAGTGGGACTGGTGACTTGTGACGAGAAGAAAGCAGCTTTTGGGCCAGCTTTCCCAACCCATTGATTTGGGTGGGTTTTCCCATTCGCACCCCTCGCCCCTCCCGGTCGGTTGTCAAGTTTCTCGACAAACCGCCGGGCGCAGCAACCCAGCCCGCGCAGCGTTGCTAGTCAGGAATGACTCCCGAACAACTGGTGGAACACCGCCGGCTCGCGCAGCTCGCGGGTGCGCAGGCCCAGCAGCGGCTCGTCGAACGGCGCGCGCGAGTCGAGGCCGTCGGTGCTGGGCGAGGCACCCGCACCCAGCACGTCGGAGACAAAGCGCTGCATCTCCGGGTTGGCCGAGGTGTGGGTCATCAGTGCGCCGGTGAGCGACAGCACGCGCGCCCAGATCGCGGTGTCGCCGCCGTCGAGCAGGTGCCGGGGGAAGCCCCATTCATCGAGTTGTCGCATGGCAGTCCGGTGTGACGAGTTGTTTCCCCGGCTATCGGCCCGCCCGGCCGCGGCCTTGACCCGGCCAGCGTCAGAGACTGCCGCTGCTGCGCAACTTCTCCAGCCGCAGTGCCAACTGTTGCCGCATCTCGGCCAGGCGCTGCTGTTGCGCTTTCATCGATTCCGTGTCAAGCGATGCGCTCAGCGTGGCCTGCAGGGCCGCGATCTCGCGCATCAGCTCCACCTCGGGCGGCGCGTAGCCGGCGTCCTTGAGGATCTTCATCGGCATCTTCAGCGCGTCGGGCGTCTCGGCATAGCCGTCGCCGAAGTGCAGCGGGCGCCCGTAGCTGGGTGCTGCGCGCAGCTCGCCGCTGGCCTCGCTGTCGCGCAGCGACTGGCCGATGTGGTCGTCCAGCAGCTTCAGCCGGTGCTCGCGTTTCTGTTCCCAGGGGCTCATGCGGAAACCTCCTGCGCGCTGCCCAGCCGCTGCAGCCAGTGCCGGGTCAGCGGCGTCAGCGGCTTGGCCATCAGGCGTTCGTTCAGCAGCGCACGTCCGACGGCGCGGCGGCTGCCGGCCGCGGCGGCCGCCAACAGCGTCAGGTCGATCAGGTCGCGCTGGGCGTGGCTGCCGCCGACGCTGCGCGCCAGCGTGCGCACCGGGTACAGCAGGTCGACCGCTGCATCGGCGTCGCCGCGCTCCAGCGCCAGCAGGCCGCGCATCAGCGGCAGGCCGACCTCGCGCGCCACGGCGTGGTTGCTGCGGCGCACGTCGCCGGCATCCAGCGCACGCTGGGCGCAGCGCGCGAGCCAGGCTTCGGCCGCCGCGCCCTGGCCGGCGGCCAGCAGCGCCAGCACGCGGTGCACGTCGTTGAAGGCGTAATAGCCGGCTTCGGCGTCGTTCGCCGGCCAGGACACGGCCAGCGCCGCGGCATGGCCGCTGACGTCGTGGCCCAGCAGGTGCAGCCGCCACAGCATGGCGGCGGCGTCCACGCGCTGCAGCGTGATCTGCACGGCGTCGCCGCTGAGGTGGTTGTCGATCAGGCGCAGCACGCCTGCCACGTCGAGGGCCTCCAGCCGGAACAGCGCCTTGTGCCACCACAGGTGGCCGGCGAAGCCGTTGCCGTCGGCCCAGGCCGGCTGGTGCTGGCGCAGCCAGGCCGAGCCTTCCTCGAAGCGGCCCTGCATCTCCATCACGTGCGCCACCGCGTGCACGGCCCAGGGCACGCGCGGGTCGGCCTGCAGCGCCTGGCGCCCGGCGTCTTCGGCCTGCGGGTACAGGTTGCACTCTTCCAGGCCGAACGCGTACAGGCCCAGCACGAACGGCCGCAGCGGGTCGCCGGTGCTCCATTCGGGCAGCGCGCGCGCGGGCCGCAGCCGCAGGCCGGTGGCGTCGCCGCGGTAGAAGTCCCACAGCTGCGCCCACTGCAGCGCCAGTGCGTCGCGCGGGTGGTCGATCAGGTGCGCGTCCCAGCGCTGGCAGGCACTGTGCCAGCGGCCTTCCAGCAGCGCCTGCACGGCATCCAGGTGGGTGTGTTCGCCGGCCGGCGCGCCGTCAATCAGCGTGCGCGCGGTCGCCAGGTGGGTGGCGGCCTCGGCGCACAGCGCGGGTTCGGTCAGGCTCAGCAGGAAGCCGGCCCGCATGATGTGCGGCAGCGCCCAGCCGGGGTCGGCGGCACTGGCGGCGTCGAGGTCGGCGAGCGGCGTGTCGTAGAACGACATCATGCGCCACAGCGCGGTCTCGACGGCGTCACGCGCCACCGACGAGCCGCTGCCCGAAGGGTTGCCGCGCGCGTCGTGGGACACCATGGCGCGAAATGTAGCGCCTTGGCGTTTCAGATCGCGGGCCAGGCGCGCGGTGGATCGCGCAGCCGCTCCCACGCGCGGGCCAGGCGCAGCACGCCCAGGTCGTCGTGGCGCCTTCCGATGACTTGCAGCCCGATCGGCAGCCCGTCCGCGGTGTGGCCGCAGTCGATGGACAGGGCCGGCTGTTCGCTCATGTTGCAAGGCAGCGTGAAGCTGATGTGCTCCATCGCCCGCAGTGGGTCGTTGGTGGGCATCGCCCAGTCGGCCGCGAAGGCCGGCACCGGGCTCACCGGCGAGAGCACGAAGTCGAACGGCTGGCAGGCGGTGACGGCCGCGTCGCGCAGCGCCGCCATCTGGCTGTAGCCGTGGAACAGCTGCGCCGTGCTGAAGCCTGCGGCGGCCGCGACCCAGTCGCGGATGAACGGCAGCACCAGCGCCTGGCGCTCTGCCGGCAGCGCGCTGATGTCCAGCCACGAGCGCACGCGCCAGAACAGGTTGATGCCGTCGGCCATCGCCCGCGTGGTGAAGGGCGCCAGCGGCTCGACGATGGCGCCGGCAGCTTCGAAGCGGCGCGCCGCGGCCTGCACGGCGGCGCTGGTCTCGGCCGTCACCGGCAGGCCCCAGCCGGCGTCGAGCAGCAGGCCGATGCGCAGGCCGCGCAGGTCGATGTCGAGCGCCGTCCAGTCGATGTCGGCCGGCGGCAGGCTGGTGGCGTCGCGCCAGTCGGGGCGGCTCAGCGTGGCCATCGCCAGCGCCGCGTCGGCCACCGTGCGCGTCATCGGGCCGGCACAGCGGCCGGCGTACGGCGGCTTGATGGGCACGCGGCCGTTGCTGGGCTTGAAGCCCACGATGCCGCACCAGCCCGCGGGCAGGCGGATCGAGCCGCCGATGTCGGTGCCCAGGTGCAGCGGCCCGTAGCCCGCGGCGGCCGCGGCGGCGGCACCGGCACTGCTGCCGCCCGGGTTCTTCGACAGGTCCCACGGATTGCGCGTGAGCACGCCGCGCGCGCCGTGGAAGCTGGACAGCCCCGACGACAGCATGCCGTAGTCGGGCATCGTGGTCTTGGCGATGAACACGGCGCCGGCCTCGCGCAGCCGCGCGGCGGGCGGCGCGTCGTCGGTGGCCGGCACCAGCGTGGTGGCCGCCGTGCCCAGCGGCAACGGCACGCCGCGCGTGGCGATGTTCTCCTTCAGCGTCACCGGCACGCCGTCGAGTGCCGACAGCGGCTGGCCCGCGGCAAAGCGGGCCTCCGACGCGCGCGCCATCGCCAGCGCGCCCTCGGGGTCGAAGGCCCAGGTGGCCTGCAGCGCAGGCTCGCAGCGCTCGACGTGCGCGATGACCGCGCGTGCCACCTCCACCGGCGACAGCGCGCCGCGCCGGTACAGCGGGCCCAGCTCGGCGGCGCCCAGCGCGTGCAGCGCGGTGCTCAAATCTTGATGTCCGGCGGCGCCCAGCTCACGGCGGCCAGGTCGTTGGCGAAGATCGGCGAGCTGTTCCACAGCCCGCGCAGGCCGCGCTTGAACACCGCCACCTGCGCCGGGTTCCACAGGAACACGTTGACGGCATCTTCGGCCAGCTGGCGCTGGATGTCGCGCCACAGCCGGCCGCGTTCACGCGGCTCGCTGGTGGACGCCAGCGTGGCGACCAGGCCGCGGAACTTGGCGCTGTCGTAGCCGTAGTAGTACTTCGGGTCGGCGTAGGCGGTGGCGTAGTCCAGCGGCTCGACGTGGTTGATGATGGTCATGTCGAAGTTGCCCTTGAACGGGCCGGCCAGCCACTGCGCCCACTCGACGTTCTCGATCTTCGCGTTCACGCCCACCTTGGCCAGCATCGCCGCGACGATCTCGCCGCCCTTGCGCGCGTAGGGCGGCGGCGGCAGCGTCAGCGTCACGTTCAGCGGCGTCGTGACGCCGGCATCGCGCAGCAGCGCCTTGGCCTTCTCGGGGTCGTAGGGGTACAGGCCGGTGAGGTCCTGGTAGCCCAGGTCGGTGGGTGCGAAGTGGCTGCCGATGGGGCGGCCCAGACCTTCCTGCGCGCCGTCGATGAAGGCCTTGCGGTCGATCGCGTGCGTGAGCGCGCGCCGCACGCGCACGTCGTTGAACGGCGCCTTGCGGTTGTTCAGCGCCAGGATGCCCTTGCCCGCGGTGCTGCCCACCTGCACGGTGAAGCGCTTGTCGCCCTGGAACTGCTTGAGCGCCGAGAACGCGCCGAAGCGCGGCATGCCGTCGATGTCGCCGGCCAGCAGCGCCGCCACCTGCGCGGCGGGGTCGTTGATGAAGCGGAAGGTGACCTTCTCCAGCCGCACCTTGGCCGCGTCGCGGAAGTTCGGGCTCTTCACCAGGCTGATGCTGCTGCCCTTGGCCCAGGTGTCCAGGCGGTAGGCGCCGGTGCCCACCGGCTTGGTGGCGGCGGTGGCCGCGGTGTTGGGGTGCAGGATGACGGCGGTGTTCTCGCCCAGGCGGAAGGGCAGCGTCGCGTCGGCGTTGTTCAGCGTCAGGATCACCGTGTGCGGGTCGGTCACGGTGACGCTGGCGATGTTGTCGAACACCGCCTTCTTGGCCTTGTTGGTGCTGCCCTCGGCCTTGGCGCGGTCGAAGCTGAACTTCACCGTGCTGGCGTCGAACGCGGCGCCGTCGCTGAACGTGATGCCCTTCTTCAGGATGAAGGTGTAGCTCTTGCCGTCGGGTGCCACGTACCAGCGCTCGGACAGCAGCGGCGTCACGGCGCCGTCCATCGCGATCTTGGTCAGGCCCTCGAAGATGTTGTAGTGCACGATCTCGCCGATGGCCGCGGCCGGCGCCGTGGTCGGGTCCAGACCCGGCGGCTCCAGGATCATGCCCAGCACCAGGGTCTTCTTGTTGGCCTGCGCGTAGGCCGAAGGCAGCGCTGCGGCCAGCGGGGCGCCGAGCAGCAGGGCGTTGAGGGTGCGGCGGTCCAGGCTCATCTACAAGCTCCTCGGGTGGGGTGACGACACATTCTGCGGCATGCCCGGACCCCCGGGCACGGCCGCGAGCAGGCGGCGGGTGTAGGGGTGCTCGGGCGCGGTGAACAGCCGCTCGGGCGGCCCTTGCTCGACGATGCGGCCCTGCCACAGCACGATGACCTCGTCGCACACCAGGTCCACCACCGCGAGATCGTGGCTGATGAACAGGTAGGTGACGCCGAAGCGGTCCTGCAGGTCCTGCATCAGGTTCAGCACCTGCGCCTGCACGCTGACGTCGAGCGCGCTCACCGGCTCGTCGGCGACGATGAGCTGCGGCCGCGTGATCAGCGCCCGCGCGATGGCGATGCGCTGGCGCTGGCCACCGCTGAATTCGTGCGGGTACTTCGCCATGTCGCTGGCACGCAGGCCCACCGCGTCCAGCGCCTCGCCGGCACGTTCGCGCTGCTCGGCACGGCTGGCGCCGAACAGCACGGCCAGCGGCTCGGCCACCGTCTGGCCGACGCTGCGGCGCGGGTCGAGCGAGCCGTAGGGGTCCTGGAACACCATCTGCAGCTTGCTGCGCGCCTGGCGCAGCTGGGCCGGCGACAGTGCGTGCAGGTCCAGGCCGTCGAGCACGACACGGCCGCTGCTCGGCGGCTCCAGCGCCATCACCAGCCGTGCCAGCGTGCTCTTGCCCGAGCCCGACTCGCCGACGATGCCCAGGCTCTTGCCGGCCTGCAGCGTGAAGCTGGCGTCGTCGAGCGCCTGCACCTCGGGCGCGGCGGCCAGCAGGTGCTCGCGCGGCAGCCGGTAACGCTTGCCGAGCTGTTCGACCTGCAGCAGCGGCGCCGTCATGCGTGCACCCGCAGGCAGCGTGCGTCATGCCCCGGCGCCAGCACCACCAGCGGCGGGTCGGCCGCGCGGCAGGCGTCGATCACACGGTCGCAGCGGTCGGCGAACGGGCAGCCGCGCGGCATGTCGGCCAGCTCGGGTACACGCCCCGGAATCGTGGCCAGCCGCGTGCCGCGCGCCAGGCCCAGCCGCGGCCGTGCCGCGAACAGGCCGCGCGTGTACGGGTGCGCCAGGCGCTGGAACACGGCCGCGGTGGGCCCGCTTTCGACCACGGTGCCGCCGTACATCACCAGCAGCCGCTGCACGGTCTGCGCCATCACGCCCAGGTCGTGGCTGATGAGCAACAGCCCCATGCCGTCCTCGGCCACGAGTTCGGCGATCAGGTCCAGCACCTCGCGCTGGATCGTCACGTCCAGCGCGGTCGTCGGCTCGTCGGCCACCAGCAGGTCGGGGCCGCAGGCCAGCGCGATGGCGATCACGACCCGCTGGCGCTGGCCGCCCGAGAGCTGGTGCGGATAGGCGTCGAGCCGCTCGCGCGCCTGCGGCAACTGCACGCGTTCCAGCAGCCGCAGCGCCTCGGCGCGGGCCGCGGCGGCGCCCAGGCCCTTGTGCAGCCGCAGCGACTCGCCGATCTGGCGCCCCACCGTGTGCAGCGGGTTCAGCGCCGTCATCGGCTCCTGGAACACCATGCCGATGCGGTTGCCGCGCAGCCGGCACAGCGCGGCTTCGTCCAGCGTCGTCAGCTCCTGGCCGTTCAGACGGATCGAGCCCGACACCACCGCGCCGTCGGGCAGCAGCCCCATCAGCGCCAGCGCGGTGATGGATTTGCCGCAGCCCGACTCGCCGATCAGCCCCACGGTTTCGCCACGGCGCAGCGACAGCGAGACGCCGCGCAGTGCATCGGCGGGGCCGCGTGCGGTCTGCAACGTGACGCGCAGGTCGGTGACGGTGAGCAGGTCCGGCGCGCCGGGTGAGGAGTTGGTCACGCGGCAACGATAACGGAGACCGCACGCACACGAAAAAGCGCCCCGGCGCGCACTGCGCGCCGGGGCGTCAAGGAGGTGCGATCACCTCTTGTTCAACAGGAGACGGGACTGGGAAACCGGACAGGGAGGGCGGTGCGTCAGAAGCTGTGGCGCACGCCGACTTCGAAACCTTGCGAGGTCTCGGCGATGGCCGGCATCGTGAAGCCGCTGATGCTGCCCACGGTGTAGTTGGCCGTGCCCTTGTTGTCCATCAGGGCGTAGGTCGAGTAGACGGCGGTGCGCTTGCTCAGGTTGTGCACCACGCCCAGCGCGAACTGGTCGGCTTCGCGCGCAGCCAGCGTGCCCGCGCCTTCAGCCTTGCTGTAGGACGCACGCACCACGGTCGCGCCGAACGGCACGCTGGCGCCGATGTTGTAGTGGCGGTCCTTGGCGTCCTGGTACTTGGCTTCCTGGAAGCTGCCCGAGACCTTCACGACGCCGAAGTCGTACGAGGCGCCGAACACCGCCAGTTCCACGTCGTCCGTGGTCACCTCGGTCTGGCTGTAGGCGCCGCTGACGTCGAGGCCGGCGATGCGGTAGCCGACGCGGCCGCCGGTGTACTTCTTGCCCGCCACGCCTTCACCCGCGGCCACGCTCAGCTGGCCGTACACGCCGCCCAGCGTCGCCGGCAGGAAGTACGAGACCATGTTGTCCGAGCGCACCTTGGTGTCGACGCCGCCGAGGGCCGCGTAGCTGAGGCTGGTGTCGCCGATGCCGTTGGTGCCGAAGACGTCGTAGTCGGCCAGCGCGTTCCAGGTCGGGGTCAGGTCGCGGCCCAGGCGCACTTCACCCAGCGCGGTGCTGGACAGGCTGACGGTGGCGCGGCGGTGCCAGAAGCGGCTGCTGTTGGGCGTGCCGGTGTCGGCGTTGATGGCCGATTCGAGCCAGAAGCCGGCACGCAGGCCGCCCCCCAGGTCTTCGGTGCCGCGGAAGCCCAGGCGGCTGGACTGCATGCCGTCGGTGGACAGCTGCGTCTGCTTGGTGCCGGCGTTGTCGATGTGGCGCACGCCGACGTCGACGACGCCGAACAGCGTGACTTGCGATTGCGCCGAAGCGGCACCGGCAGCACCCAGCACGGCCAGGGCGATCAAGGACTTCTTCATGGATTCAACCTCGTGTTCAGTGGAGCCACGCCAGGGACGGCACGGCGACATGACGCAAGGTTAGGCAGGTCGGACCGAACAACAAACGGCCCATGCCGCAACGCAGCATTCGTGAATCCTGAACAATGGATTCACACGCCAGCAACCTGCGGCTGCACACGCTGCGCCGGGCCCAGGCCCAGGTCCAGCAACGATTGGCGCAACGCGGCTTGCAGCGGTGTGGCAGGCAGCGGCCCGTGCGCGCGCTCCAGCGCGCTGCCGTCCAGTGTGTGCGGCACCTGCCACAGGTAGCGCATGCGTGCGATCTCGCGCCACAGCGGGTGCACCAGGCCCACGGCCCGCACCAGGCCCCAGGGCATGCTGCCGTGACGCCAGCCCGCAGCCGGGCGCAGGCCCAGCGAGGCCGCAGCGGCTTCGACGGCCGCCAGGAACGCCTGCCCGGTGCAGGCGTGGCCGGCGTGGTGCCAGCGCTGGAAGCCGCGCACCCGCGGCGCGGCGGCCACGGCCACGAAGGCCTGTGCCAGGTCGGGCAGGTAGGTCCAGGCGTGCATGCGGTCGAGCGGCCCCGGATAGACGAGCTTGCCGCGGGCGATGTCCTTCACCACCGCCTGGTCCAGCCACGAGCCGCTGCCTGCGCCGAAGAAGTCGCCGGCACGGATCAGCACGCTGTCCAGGCCCGCTGCGGCCAGGCGCTGCAGCGTCGCTTCCATCGCGATGCGCTGCTCACCCTTGCGCGTGCCGGGCCGCTGCGGGGTGTCTTCGCGCAGCACCGGCGGCATGTGGCCTGCGCCGTAGTTGTAGACGCTGCCGGGCAGCATGAAGCGCGCACCCAGCGCCTGCGCCACCGCCAGGCCGTGGTGGAACAGCGGCATCAGCTCCGTCTCCCAGCGGTGGTACAGCGGGTTCACGGCATAGACCACGGTGCTGGCACCGGCAGCGCGCGCGGCCAGCGTGGCGGTGTCGTGCAGCGGCGTATCCAGCCACTCGGCGCCGGCGGGCAACGGCCGGGCCGGCGCGCGGCGCTGCTGCGCCAGCACACGCCAGCCGGCGCCGGCAAACGCGGCGACGGCGGCACTGCCGAAGCGGCCGGCGGCACCGAGGATCAGGACGGTGTTGCGGTGGGTCATCGGGATCTCCTGGGATCGAGCGGGTTGCGATGCCTGCATGGTCTGCCCCGGAGGCCTCGTCGACACTTGCCTGGGTCCGCAAGCGAGCTATACAGTTCCGCATGGCCCATCCACCCTTCGACTGGACCCTGGTGCGCAGTTTTGTCGCCGTGCTCGACGCCGGCAGCCTGATGGGTGCAGCGCGCCAGCTCGGTGCGCAGCAGCCCACACTGAGCCGCCACATCGCCGAACTGGAACTGCAGCTGGGCACGCCCCTGTTCGAGCGCACCGGCCGTGGCGTCGTGCCCACCGCCTCGGCGCTGGCCATCGCCGACGCCGCACGCCAGATGGAAGACGGCGCCGGCGCGCTGGCACGCGCCCTGGCCGGGCAGCGCGAAGCCACCACAGGCACCGTGCGCATCACCACCAGCCAGGTCGCTGCCGTCTGGCTGCTGCCACCGGTGCTGGCGGCGCTGCAGCAGGCCGAGCCAGGCATCCAGATCGAGCTGGTGGCCAGCAACGGCCTGAGCAACCTGCTGCGCCGCGAAGCCGACATCGCGGTGCGCATGGTGCGGCCGGCGCAGGGCTCGCTGGTGGCGAAGAAGCTCGGCGACATCCCGATCGTGGCCGCCGCCCACGACAGCTACCTGGCACGCGCCGGCACGCCGCGCGCGCCGGCCGACCTGCTGCAGCACCGCCTGATCGGCTTCGACCGCGACCCGTCCTTGCTACGCGGGTTCACGGCGCTGGGCCTGCCGGCCACGCGCGAGCACTTTGCGCTGCGCACCGACGACCAGGTCGCCTACGGCCAGCTGGTGGCTGCCGGCGCGGGCATCGGCTTCGTCGCGGCCTACAACGTGCCGCAGTGGCCTGGCGTGCGCACGCTGCTGCCGACGCTGAAGGTGCCGCCGCTGCCGTGCTGGCTGGCGGTGCACCGCGAGATCCGCGGCAGCCGCGTGGTGCGCCGCGTCTACGACTTCCTGGCGGCGGCACTGCCGGCGGCGCTGGCCGGCTGAGCGGCTGCGCTGCTCAAGCCCGCTGCAGCAGATCCAGGTACGCACCCGCCAGGCGCGGCGCGGCGGCCAGCCCCAGCGACTGCATCAGCGCCTCGGCGATGACCACACCTTCGGCGTCGCTCTGCCCGTCCTGCAGCACGACCTCGATCTCCATGAAATCGCCCAGCCCGTCGACGCGGTCGATGTGGATGCGCGTGGTGCCTGCCAGCAGCAGCCAGCGCTGCTTGCGCACGCGGCCGAGCAGGCCGCAGCCGCGCGCGAGCGCCTCGCGCAGCGCTGCCGGGTCGGGCACGGGCACGCGCACGTAGTCGCTGGCCTTGGCCTCGCTGCTGTCGGGGCGGTGGTAATGGATGAGCTCGCCGCTGCCGTCGTCGAACACCCGCAGCTTCAGCCGGCCGTGCGCCACGGCGAAGAAGGTGTCGTCCTGCTCGATCAGCACCGGCTGCGTGTCGGCGACGGCACGCGCCTGCGGCAGCAGGTGCTCGACGCTCGGGATGCGGGCCTTGATCTCGATGTTGCGGGGCATGCGGTCTCCTGCGTGCGCCTGCTTCAGCGCCGTCTCGCCAGCTTCGGGTCCATCAAGTCGCGCAGCCCGTCGCCCAGCAGGTTCAGGCCCAGCACGCTCAGCACGATGGCGACACCCGGGTACACGGCCAGCATCGGCGCCTGGAACATCTGCGTCTGCGCCTCGTTGAGCATGCGGCCCCAGCTGGGCTGCGGCGGCTGCGTGCCCAGGCCCAGGTAGCTCAGCGCCGCCTCGGCCAGGATGGCGGTGGCGAAGCTGATCGTGGCCTGCACGATCAGCTGGCTGGCGATGTTGGGCAGCACGTGGTCGATCGTGATGCGCACCGCACCCTTGCCCGAGGTGCGCGCGGCCAGCACGTACTCGCGCGACCACACGGCGTTGGCGGCGCCGCGCGTGATGCGCGCGAACACCGGGATGTTGAAGATGCCGATGGCGACGATGCTCATCACGAGCCCGGGGCCATAGATGGCCGTCAGCATGATGGCCGACAGCAGCGCCGGGAACGCGAAGGTGAAGTCGGCGGCGCGCATCACCAGTTCCTCGACCCAGCCGCGCCGGGCCGACGCCAGGCATCCGAGCAGCACGCCCAGCCCGAGGCCGATGCCGACCGCGATGACGCCGACCACGATGCTGTTCTGCGCCCCCACCAGCAGCTGGCTGAAGAGGTCGCGCCCCAGGCTGTCGGTGCCCAGCCAGTGCGCGGCCGACGGCGCAGCCAGCTTGTTCGGGATGTCGATGTCGGCCGGCGGGTACGGCGACCACACCAGCGACAACGCCGCCGCGCCCACCATCAGCGCGGTCAGCAGCGCGCCCAACACGAAGCTGGGATGCCGCGCGGCGCGCTGCCAGAAGCCGTTCATGGCCGGACCCCGTGTGCCGTGCTCATGCGTGGCGCAGCCGCGGGTCGATCAGCGCGTACAGCACGTCGACGATGAAGTTGACGATGACGACCACCGCCGCCAGCAGCATCACCACGTCGCGCACGACCACCAGGTCGCGGTTGCTGATGGCCTGGAAGATCAACCGCCCCACGCCCGGCAGCACGAACACGTTCTCGACCACGATGGTGCCGGTGATGAGGTTGGCGAACTGCAGGCCCATCACCGTCAGCACCGGGATCATCGCGTTGCGCAGCACGTGGCGCCACAGCGCCTGGCGCCGCGTCAGGCCCTTGGCGCGCGCGGTGCGCACGAAGTCCTCGCGCATCACCTCCAGCACCGCCGAGCGCGTCACGCGCGCCAGGATGGCCGCCTGCACCAGCGCCAGCGCGATGGCCGGCAGCACGAGGGCCTTCAGACCTTCCCAGAGGCCGCCGCCGTCGTCTTCGGTCCAGCCCGGGAAACCGCCGGCGCTGACCCACTGCAGCTGCACCGCGAACAGCAGGATCAGCAGGATCGCGAACCAGAAGTTCGGGATCGCGATGCCGATCTGGCTGGCGGCCATCACGCCCACGTCGCCCAGCTTGTTGTGCCGCGACGCGGCGTACACGCCCAGGCCCAGTGCCAGCACGGTGGTCAGCGCCATCGCCAGCAGCGCCAGCGGCAGCGTCACGCGCAGGCGTTCGGCAATCAGCTCGGCGGTGGGCGTGTCGTAGCTGATGCTGTTGGCCGTCTCGCCGCGCGCGAGACCCGCCATCCAGTCGGCATAGCGCGTCAGCGGCGGGCGGTCCAGGCCCAGCTTGGCGTTCAGCGCGGCCAGCGATTCGGGCGTCGCGGTGTCGCCCAGGATGATCTCGGCGGCGTTGCCCGGCAGCAGTTCGAGCACGGCAAACACCACCACCGACGCGACGAGCAGGGTGAGGACGAAGGTGGCAAGGCGGCGCAGCAGGAAGACCGACATCGCGTTCTATGATGCCTCAATGAGCGCCCTGCCCTTCTCCACCCACGAGGTCTTCATCGCCGGCGTGTGGCGCGCCTGCGCCAGCGGCGAGACGCTGCCGCTGCTGAATCCGTCGGACGGCACGCTGCTGGCGCCCATCGCACGCGGCGGTGCCGCGGACGTGGATGCCGCGGTGGTGGCGGCGCAGGCGGCACTCGATGGCGACTGGGGCCGCCTGACCGCCGCCGAACGCGGCCGCGTGCTTTTGAAGATGAGCGCGCTGGTGCTGGAGCAGGCCGACCAGCTGGCGCAGCTGGAGGCGCTGGACGTCGGCAAGCCGCTGAAGCAGGGCCGCGCCGACGCGGTGGCGCTGGCGCGCTACCTCGAGTTCTACGGCGGCGCCGCCGACAAGGTGCACGGCGAGACGATCCCGTTCGCCAACGGCTACACGGCGTTCACGCTGCGCGAGCCGCACGGCGTCACCGGCCACATCGTGCCCTGGAACTACCCGATGCAGATCATCGGCCGCAGCGTCGGCGCCGCGCTCGCGATGGGCAACGCCTGCGTGCTCAAGCCCGCCGAGGAAGCCTGCCTCACGGCACTGGCCTTCGCGCGCATCGCGCAGCAGGCCGGGCTGCCGGCCGGCGCGCTGAACGTCGTGCCCGGCCTGGGCGAAGAGGCCGGCGCGGCGCTGTCGGCGCACCCCGGCGTGCGCCACCTGTCGTTCACCGGCTCGGTGGCGGTGGGCGCGCTGATCCAGGCCGCGGCGGCGAAGAACGCCGTGCCGGTGACGCTGGAACTCGGCGGCAAGAGCCCGCAGATCGTCTTTGCCGATGCCGACCTCGACGCCGCGCTGCCCTTCCTGGTGAACGCCGGCATCCAGAACGCCGGCCAGACCTGCTCGGCGGCCAGTCGCATCCTGGTCGAGCGCGCGGTGTTCGACACCGTGGTCGCGCGCATGGCCGAGCGCTACCGCGCGCTGCGCGTGGGGCCGGCCACGGCCGACCTGGACATCGGCCCGGTGATCTCGGCGCGCCAGCGCGACGTGGTGCAGGGCTACATCGACCTGGTGCAGGCCAGCGGCCTGAACGTGGCGGCGCAGGCCACGCTGGCCGACGTGCCGGCCGGCGGCTTCTACGTGCGCCCGACGCTCGTGGCCGGCGTGCCCGGCGGCCACCGCATCGCGCAGGAAGAGATCTTCGGCCCGGTGCAGGCGGTGATCCCGTTCGACGGCGAGGCCGAGGCCGTGGCCATCGCCAACGGCACCGCGTTCGGGCTGGTGGCCGGCGTCTGGACCCGCGACGGCAGCCGCGCGCTGCGCATGGCCAGGAAGCTGCACTGCGGCCAGGTCTTCATCAACAACTACGGCGCCGGCGGTGGCATCGAACTGCCGTTCGGCGGCGTCAAGCACTCGGGCCACGGCCGCGAGAAGGGCTTCGAGGCGCTGTACGGCTTCTCGTCGCTGAAGACGGTGGCGATCAAGCACGACTGAAGCGCACGCGCGCCAAGGAGACACCCCGCATGAGACTGCAGAACAAGGTTGCCATCGTCACCGGTGGCGCATCGGGCTTCGGCGCCGGCATCTGCGCCAAGTTCGTCGCCGAAGGCGCGCAGGTGCTGATCGCCGACCGCGACCTCGACAAGGCGCTCGACACCGCCGCCGCGCTGGGCGCGCGCGCCCGCGCGCTGCGCGTGGACGTGAGCAACGCCACCGACGTACGGCTGATGATGGAAACGGCCGAGCTGCACTTCGGCCGCATCGACATCCTGGTCAACAACGCCGGCGTCACGCACCTGCCGCAGCCGCTGGAGCAGGTGTCGGAAGAGGACTTCGACCGCATCGTCGCGGTCAACATGAAGGCAATCTATTACGCGATGCGCGAGGTCGTGCCGCGCATGAAGGGCAACAGCCCCGGCGCCGGCGGCGTGCGCGGCGTGGTGCTGAACATCGCCAGCACCGCCGGCGTCAGCCCGCGGCCGCGCCTGGGCTGGTACAACGCCAGCAAGGGCTGGGTCATCACCGCCACGCGTGCGAACGCGGTGGAACTGGCGCCGCAGGGCATCCGTGTCGTGGCGCTGAACCCGGTGGCCGGCGAGACGCCGCTGCTGAAGAGCTTCATGGGCGAGGACACGCCCGAGATGCGCGCGAAGTTCCTGTCGACGATCCCGATCGGGCGCTTCTCGACGCCGGAAGACCTGGGCAACGCCGCGTGTTTCCTGTGCAGCGACGAAGCCTCGATGATCACCGGCGTGTGCATGGAAGTGGACGGCGGGCGCTGCATCTGAAGCCCTGACGCTCTGACGCCCTGACCGCGGGCCGCTCAGGCCTGCAGCAGGCTCTCCAGCGGCCGCCGCGGCGAGGCTTGCGGTTCCATTAGGCCGTGGCCGACGCGGGCCAGCATCTGCAGCGTCTGCTGCGCCGGGTCCAGCCCCAGCAGGCGGTGCATGGCCTCGAACTGCGGGCGCACCTCGTCGAACTCCTGCAGCGCCTGCGACAGCGGGTGCATGTGCACGCCGTCCAGCGTCGCCTGCAGCTGCGCGCGCACGTAGGCGCGGCCGCTGGCCACCTGCGCGGCGCGGCCGTTGCCCTGGCTGGCGAGCCAGAAGTAGCCGCTGCCGGTGGCGAATGCCGACCAGCGTTCGGCGATGCGCTCGAAGTTGCTGCTGCCGCGCTGCGGCACCTCGTAGCGGTCGAACAGGCCGACCGCGGCCATCAGCCGCGGCATCAGGCCGGTGATCGAGATGCCGTCGCGGTGCGTGGCGATCTCGCTGGCGCCGATGCGGAACAGGCGCGCCGACTCCAGGTAGGTGCGCGGCGTCGTCAGTTCGATCTCGTAGGCCGCCTGCGCCAGCGTGTTGACGCGGGCGCGCTGCGCCGCGTCCTGCACGGTGCCGGTCAGCAGCCCCGGCGCGGCGGCCGCCTGCTGCAGCGCCTGCCAGGTGGCCGGGGCCACGGCGCGGGCGCTGTCGTAGGCGCCCTTGTGCGTGTGGCGGCGGCGGACCGCCGCGAACAGCGGGTCGCGCGGCAGGCCGGCGTCGGGCAGCAGCTGCAGCCGCGCCACCACGGTGCCGCCGGGCAGCGCGCGCGGGCCCGGCGCGCCGTCGGGGAACAGCTGCAGGTCCACGCGCACGCCGCGTTCGGCGGCGGCGATCACCGCCAGCTCCAGGAAGGCGCCGCAGCCGATCAGCACCTGGCGGCCGTAGGGGTCGGTCTCGGGCAGCAGGCGCTCGCCGTCGCACACCAGCGTGATCTCTCCGGCGCGGCGCAGGTCGGCAAGCCAGGGCTGCCGGTTGTGCGGGTTGGGTGCCAGCAGCGCATGCGCCAGCATCCAGTGGCGCAGGTCGGCGCCAGGCGCCGGCGGCGCCGACCAGGCCTGCACGGCAGCGGCGGGCAGTCCGCTGCTGCAGCCGGCCAGCGGCGTGGCTGCGAACACGGCGCCTCCGCCGATCAGGGTGATGCAGCGGCGGCGGTCGGCGGAGTGGGAAGGCAAAGAGGAGGACAAGGGGGTGGACATGGCGACAACCTCGAAGCAGGGGGTGGAACGTGCCGCCATCGTGTCGGCCGGCCGACGTTCCCACCATGCCCGCCGCCGTTTGCCTGCCATGCGAAACTGTTTGCCATGTCCCGCCGCCCCGACCCGGACGCGCCTGCCGAGACGCTCAGCGTCGAGGCCCCGCCCGGGCCGCGGCTGGCGGACTGGAACCTGCTGCGCTCGTTCATCGCGGTGCTGGAGACCGGCACGCTGACCGCGGCGGCCACGCGCCTGGGCAGCACCCAGCCCAGCATCGGCCGCCACCTGCGCGAGCTGGAGGCGCTGCTGGGCGAGACCTTGTTCGTGCGCAAGCCCGGGCGGCTGGAAGCCACGGCCCGGGCGCAGCGCCTGTACGAGGCGGCCGCCGGCATGCGCGACGCGGCGCGCGACATCGAACGCCTGTTCACCACACCGGGCGAGCAGGTGGTGGGCGTGGTGCGGGTGGCGGTGTCGGAGGCCTACGGCTACCACGTGGTGCCGCAGATCCTGCTGCCACTGCTGCAGGAGCAGCCCGAGCTGGAGATCGAGCTGGCGGTGTCCAACCGCATCGACAACCTGCGCCGGCGCGACGCCGACATCGCGGTGCGCTTCGGGCGCCCGCTGCAGGACGACCTGATCGCACGCAAGCTGGGCGAGACCGAACTCGGCCTGTTCGCGCACGAAGACCACATCCGCCGCTTCGGCGAACCGCAGGACATCACGTTGCCGCCAGGCGTGGTGCTGGCCGGCTTCGACCGCGACACGTGGCCGCTGACGGCCATGGTGCAGGGCGCGGTGCCGCAGCAGGCGCTGCGCTTTCGCTTCCGCACCGATTCAGCACTGGCGCGGCAGGCCGCGGTGGAATGCGGCGGCGCGCTGGCGGTCTACCCGGTGGAGATCGGTGCGCGGCGGCCGGGCTTGCGTCGCGTGCTGGCGCACCGGCTGGCGCAGCAGCAGGAGGTCTGGCTCTGCGCCCATGACGAGCTGCGGCGCAGCAGCCGCATGCGCATCGTCTGGGACCGGCTGGGCGACGCGCTGGAACAGCGCCTGCGGCAGCCGGCCTGAGCGGGATCAGTCGCCCAGCGACTCGTGGCGTGCAGCGGCGGCGAACAGGTCGTTCGCGAAGCCGGGGTCGGTGGCTTGCATCTCGTAAGCCAGCTTGCGCACATCGGCGGCTTCTTCGGCGCGCGTCAGCTGGCGCGGCTTGGCCGGGCTGGAGATCCAGCGCAGGAAGCCGGTGAACAGGTAGGCGGCGACACGGGCACCGCGCGGCATGGCCGGGGACCGGACGCTGAGCACTTCGACGGTGGTGGAGGTCATGGTGGTTCCTTCGTCATCACGAGGCCCGGGTCGGGCGTCGCATGGGGCAGATATTAGTGGAAACCCTCATGCCTTCAACTGAAAGATGTTCATGTAAGGTATCAATCAGCGGCATATCAAGATGAAGCATGAACTTCCGCACGCTCGACCTCAACTTGCTCCGTGTGTTTGACGCAGTCATGGCCGAAGGCAGCCTGACGCGCGCTGCCGAAAGCCTGTCGATCACGCAGCCCGCGGCCAGCCATGCGCTGAAACGGCTGCACGACGCGGTGGGCGAAGCGCTGTTCGTGCGCACCGCGTTCGGCATGAAGCCGACCGTGCGTGCCGAGGCGCTCTGGCCGCAGGTGCAGGCGGCGCTGGGCGGGCTGCAGCGGGCGCTGGCGCCACAGGAGTTCGACCCGCTGGCCGAGCCGGCGAACTTCCGCATCGCGATGGCCGACGCCACCGCGGCGCTGTTGGCGCCGCCGCTGGTGCGGGCCATCGAACGCCAGCAGGCGCGCGTGAACCTGCGCGTGATGCCACTGACCACGCGCGACCCGCGCCGGCTGCTGCGCGAAGGCGAGGCCGACCTCGCGATCGGCCACTTCCCCGAGGCCATCGCCGCGCTGAATGCCGACGGCCCGCAGGCGCCGCTGCGCCACCAGCGCCTGTACGAGACGCACTACGTCTGCGTCATGCGACGCGAGCACCCACTCGCGTCACAACCCATGACGCTCGACACCTTCTGCAGCGCGCACCACCTGCTGGTCAGCTTCTCGGGGCGGCCGCACGGGCTGGTTGACGAAGCGCTGGCCACGCTGGGCCGGCAGCGCCGCATCGTGCTGACGGTGAACCAGTTCTTCACCGCCGGCCTGGTGGTGACGCAGAGCGACCTGCTGACGGTGCTGCCGCTGTCGTTCCTGGCCGCCACCGGCACGCAGCAGGGGCAGGTGGTGGCACGCCCGCTGCCGTTTGCGCTGGCGCCGGTGGCGGTGCAGATGCTGTGGCCGGTGCGCCAGGACGGCGACCCCGCGCACCGCTGGCTGCGCGCACTGTTGGCCCAGACGCCGTCCAGCCCGACGCCAGGCGCGCGCTGAACGGCGCTGCGCGTCAGAGCACCGCGGCCATCGCCTCGGCGGTGCGCTCGACGTTGCCGGTGTTCAGCCCGGCCACGCAGATGCGGCCCGATCGCACCAGATAGACGCCGAACTCCTCGCGCAGCCGGTCCACCTGCGCCGCGCTCAGGCCGGTGTAGCTGAACATGCCGCGCTGGCTGAGGAAGTAGCCGAAGTCGCGCCCCGGCCGCCTGGCGCTGAGCACGCCGTGCAGGCTGCGCCGCATGGCCTGGATGCGCGTGCGCATCGCCGCCACGTCGGTTTCCCAGGCGGCGCGCAGCGCGGGGTCGGTGAGCACGCGGCTGACGATGCCGGCGGCGTGGATGCCGGGGCTCGAATAGTTGCGGCGCACGGTGGCCTTCATCTGGCCCAGCACCAGCTCGGCCTCGGCCGCCGTGGCGCAGACGACGCTGAGTGCGCCGGCGCGTTCGCCGTAGACGCTCATGCTCTTCGAGAACGAGTTCGCGACGAAGAAGCGCAGGCCCGAGGCCGCCAGCGCCCGCACCGCGAAGGCGTCGTCGTCGATGCCGTCGCCGTAGCCCTGGTAGGCCAGGTCCAGGTAGGGCAGCAACTCGCGCTCGCGCAGCACCGGGATCAGCGTGTCCCACTGCGCCGGCGTCAGGTCGACGCCGGTCGGGTTGTGGCAGCAGGCGTGCAGCAGCACCACGCTGCGCGCGGGCAGGCCGCGCAGCGTGTCCAGCATCGCCTCGAAGCGCAGCCCGCCGGTGGCCGGGTCGTAGTACGGGTAGGTGTGCACCGCGACGCCGGCGCCTTCGAACATCGCGCGGTGGTTGTCCCAGGTCGGGTCGCTGACCCAGACGGCGCTGTCCGGGAACCAGCGCTTCAGGAAGTCGGCGCCGACCTTCAGACCGCCGCTGGAGCCCACGGTCTGCAGCGTGGCGATGCGGCCGCTGGTCACGGCCTCGTGGCCGGCGCCGAACAGCAGCGCCTGCACCGCGCTGCGCATCGCGGCCGCGCCCTCGATCGGCAGGTACGACTTGGTGCCGCGCTCTTCCAGCATCTGCGCCTCGGCGCGGTGCACGCAGTCCAGCACCGGGATGCGGCCGGCGTCGTCGAAGTAGATGCCGATCGACAGGTTGACCTTGTGCGGCCGCGGGTCCTTCTGGAAGGCTTCGTTGAGGCTCAGGATGGGGTCGCCGGCGTAGGCGTCGAGGTGGCTGAACATGGTCATGCCGCCAGTGCCGCGTCGATGTCGGCCCGCAGCGACTCGGGCTTGTCGGTGGGGGCGTAGCGCTTGCGCACCTGGCCGTCCTTGCCGACCAGGAACTTCGTGAAGTTCCACTTCACGGCCTGCGTGCCCAGCACGCCGCGCGCCTCGGCGGTGAGCCACTGCCACAGCGGGTGGGCATCGGCGCCGTTGACCTTCACCTTGGCCATCATCGGGAAGCTGACGCCGTAGTTGCGCTGGCAGAAGCTGGCGATCTCCTCGTTGCTGCCGGGGTCCTGGCCGCCGAACTCGTTGCTCGGAAAGCCCACGATCACCAGGCCCTTGTCGCGGTAGTCCTGCCAGAGCTGCTCGAGCCCGGCGAACTGCGGCGTGAAGCCGCAGGCGCTGGCGGTATTGACGATCAGCAGCACCTTGCCGCGCTGGCTGGCCAACTGGGCCGGTTGGCCGTCGATGGAGACGGCTTCGAAGTCGTACACGCTGCGGGCGGCCATGGGCACTCCTGGGTAGACATGGTCAGAACGAAGCACGGATTATCTGCCGCCCCCCGGGCGTCCCACATCCGAGGGCCTGGCCGGCGTTGACAGCGGCGCGCACAGGGCTGCACCATGCAGCGGACTTCGCCTGCACGCAGCCCACCATCCATCCCCTGCCATGACCTTGCCGTACCGCGTCACACTCCAGGGGTTCACACGCTTCGAGCGCAGCGCGCTCGCGTCGTACTTCCGGCTGGCCACCAACCGCAGCCCGGCCTACGAGCAGGTCGACACCGCAGGCGAGGCGCACTTCATCGTCGTCGATGCCGACGACGCCGACGCGGTGCGCGCCGTGCTGGCCGCCGGCCGCGCCGCCGACACCGTGTTCGTCGGCGCACTCGCGCCGCAGGGCGCGAGTGCCTGGGTGATGCGGCCGATCGATCCGCTGCACGTGATGCGCGAGCTCGACGCCATGGTGCACCAGCGCACCGCTGCCCAGGAAGCCCGCACCGCGGCGCCCCCTGGCTTGCAGCCGCCCGCGCAACGCAGCGGGCCAGGCGCGCCGGCGGCGCATGCACCGCATGGCCCGCGCACCGTGATCCAGCCACGCCCGCCGGGCCAGGTGCCCGCGCGCCGCGCCAGCGACAGCGACGGCAGCGGCTTCGTGCCGCTGGCCGAGCCGCACCAGCCGGTGCCGCCGCCGCCGCCGCGCCGCGGCACGCTGGCGCTGCTGGTCGACGACAGCGACATCGCACTGCGCTTCCTGGAACACAAGCTGGAGCGCATGGGCCTGCAGACCGAGTGCGCCACCACCAGCGCGCGCGCCATCGAGATGCTGTCGCACAAGGCCTACGACTACATCTTCCTCGACGTCGAACTCGGCGAGGCCAGCGAACTCGACGGCCTGGCGCTGTGCCAGCACATCAAGCGCCACCACCACCATGCCGGCAACGGCGTGGCGCCGGTCGTCGTGCTGGTGTCGGCGCACCAGAGCGAGCTCGACCGCGTGCGCGGCACGCTGGCCGGCGCCGACGCCTACGTCGGCAAGCCGCTCGACGAGAGCATGATCCAGCGCCTGCTGCGCCAGCACGGCGTGCAGCCGCCGGCACCGTCCAGCACGGCCGGCGCGCCCACCAGCATCAGCTGAAGCGCTGTTCTCGGCGTGGCGCTCAGCGCGCCGCCAGCAGCGTTGCGCCGACGATCAGCGCGCCGCCCGCCAGCAGCTGCAGCGTCACCTGCCCGGCGCCCAGCAGCACCGCCGAGACGCTGGCGAACAGCACCTCCGAGACCATCACCACCGCGGTCACGTTGGCCGGCAGCCGCGCTGCGCCGTACTGCAGCGCGAGGTTGCCCAGCAGGAAGGCGCCGCCCATCGCCAGCGCGCCCAGCATCCAGCCCGGCGCCGGGGCCGGCGGCCAGGGCACGGCGCCGCCTTCGCCCAGCGCCAGCGCCACCGCGCCGGCCACCACCGCGCCGCCCAGGAACATCGCCAGCGCACGGGCCGACTCGGGCCGGTGCGCCTCGCGCCGCAGCATCACGTTGTTGAGCGCGAAACTGAAGCCGCCGACCACGCCCAGCACCTCGGCCAGCGTGCGCGGCAGCGGCCAGCCACCGTCGGCCGGCCAGAGCACGATCACGGCGCCGGCCAGCGCCAGTGCCACGCGCAGGCCGGCGGCGGCCGTCAGGCGCTCGCCCAGCAGCACCCGCGCCAGCAGCACCGCCCACAGCGGCATCAGGTAGAACAGCAGCACCACGCGCACCACGTCGCCCACCGTCACGCCCCAGTTGAACGCGGCGTTGGTCGTGCCCGAGGCCAGCACCAGCACCCACAGCGCCGGCATCGTGCACAGGTGGCGCCAGGCCTGCGGCCGCCACAGCGTGATGGCCAGCACCGCCAGCGCATAGATCACCACCGTGGCCCACAGCGGGTGCAGGCCGGCGGCTTCCAGCTGCCGGAACGGCCACCACGAGACACCCCAGGTGAAGGCGTTGAACGTCAGCGCCAGCGCGGGCCACAGCGCGGCCCGGCGCGCGCCGTCAATGGCCATCGGTGCGTGCGATGGCCAGCAGGCGTTCGACCTCGTCGTGGTGCAGCACGGTGTTGCGCCTGTGCCAGCGGCGGATCGCTTCCATCGTGCCCGCCACCAGCAGCCCGAACACCGCGATGGCGACGAAGGCCGACAGCCCGAGCTTGGTCATGCCGGCGTAGAACGCGCCCAGGCCCAGGATGCAGGCCTGCTCGTTGAAGTTCTGCACCGCGATCGACCGCCCGGCGCCAATCAGGTTGTGGCCACGGTGCTGCAGCAGCGCGTTCATCGGCACGATCAGGTAGCCGCACAGGGCGCCCAGCACCACCAGGAAGGGCGCCGCCACCCAGACGTTGTCGATGACGTTCAGCCCGATCATCAGGAAGCCGACCACGATGGCCAGCGGGATGACGTTGGTGGCGCGGTCCAGCCGCGTGATGATGGACGCCGTCACCGCGCCCAGGATGGAGCCGATGATCACGACGCCGGCCAGGTTCGACGCCTGCGCCGTGCCGTAGCCCAGCGCCGCCGCGGCCCAGGCGAAGACGATCAGCCGCAGGTTGCCGAACACGCCCCACAGCAGCGTGGTCGTGGCCAGTGAGATCTGACCCAGCTTGTCGCCCCACAGACGCGCGTTGCAGTGCGCGAAGTCGCGCACCATCCAGGCCACGCCGTGCTGCAGCGGCTGCAGCGGCGCCGAGGTGCGCGGGATGTAGAGGTTGAAGATCGACGCGATCACGTACAGGAACACGATGGACGAGATCGCGGCCTCGGGCGGCGTGTCGATCGCAGTGTCGATCAGCGGCAGGTCCAGCGCCAGCAGCGTGGGCGCGACGTTGGCGCCGATGAGCTGCCCGCCGAGCACGATGCCCAGCACGATGGAGCCCACCGTCAGGCCCTCGATCCAGCCATTGCCCTTGACCAGCTGCGACGCCGGCAGCAGCTCGGTCAGGATGCCGTACTTGGCCGGTGAATACGCCGCCGCGCCCAGGCCAACCACCGCGTAGGCCAGCAGCGGGTGGCTGCCGAACAGCATCATCAGGCAGCCCACGACCTTGATGCTGTTCGAGATGAACATCACCCGGCCCTTGGGGATGGCGTCGGCGAAGGCGCCGACGAAGGGCGCCAGCACCACGTAGAACAGCGCGAACATCGGCGCCAGCGCCGGCACCTGCCAGGCCGGTGCCTGACTCGTCCGAAGCAACTCCACCGCCGCCACCAGCAACGCGTTGTCGGCCAGCGAGCTGAAGAACTGCGCCGACATGATGGTCGAGAAGCCTTTTTTCATGCGTGTCGCGCAGCAGCGGGACGCCTTGGCGGGGCGTCAGCGTCAGATCTCCGTTCTAGGGGGCGGGCGGTTTATAGCACGCGCGTTCGTCCGTTCCGAATGGTGAAACCGCCGCCAGCCGGCTGGCAGAATCCGTGGCAGCCATGCCGCGCCCCATCGAAGCCCTGGTCCACACCGCCGCGCTGGCGCACAACCTGGCGCGCGCTGCCGCGGCCGCGCCCGACGCCCGCGTCTGGGCGGTGGTGAAGGCCGACGCCTACGGCCACGGCATCGAACGTGCCTTCGCAGGGCTGCGCGGCGCCGACGGCTTCGCGCTGCTCGACCTGGCCGAGGCCGAGCGCCTGCGCGCGCTGGACTGGCGCGGCCCCATCCTGCTGCTGGAAGGCTGCTTCGAGCCGCGCGACCTGGAGCTCTGCTCGCGCCTGAACCTGTGGCACGCGGTGCACTGCACCGAGCAGATCGACTGGCTGGCCGCGCACAAGACGCACCAGCCGCACCGCGTGTTCCTGAAGATGAACAGCGGCATGAACCGGCTCGGCTTCACGCCGGCGGCCTTGCGCACCGCGTGGACGCGGCTGAACGCGCTGCCGCAGGTCGACGAGATCTCGCTGATGACGCACTTCAGCGACGCCGACGGCCCGCGCGGCATCGCGCACCAGGTCGCGGCCTTCGACGCCGCCACGCGCGACCTGCCGGGCGAGCGCTCGCTGTCGAACAGCGCGGCCACGCTGCGCCACGGTGTGAAGAACGACTGGGTGCGCGCCGGCATCGTCTGCTACGGCAGCGCACCCGACTTCCCCGAGCACGACATCCGCCACTGGGGCCTGCAGCCGGCGATGACGCTGCGCACGCGGCTGATCGCCACGCAGCTGCTGCAGCCGGGTGACACCGTGGGCTACGGCAGCAGCTTCACGGCCACGGCACCCATGCGCATCGGCATCGCCGCCTGCGGCTACGCCGACGGCTACCCGCGCCACGCCGGCACCGACACCCCGGTGCTGGTGGACGGCGTGCGCACCGGCACCGTGGGCCGGGTGTCGATGGACATGCTGGCGGTGGACCTGGGCCCGGTGCCCGGTGCCGGCATCGGCAGCGAGGTCACGCTGTGGGGCCGCGGGCCGCAGGGCACGCAGCTCGCCATCGACGACGTGGCGCGCGCCGCCGGCACCATCGGCTACGAGCTGATGTGCGCCGTGGCGCCGCGTGTGCCGAAGCACGCGGTGGACGACTGAGGTGCGGGGCCGGCGGCCGCCGCAGCAGCCATGAAGCCGCCGCGCGTGGACGAGGCCGAGGTCACGTTCAGCGCCATCCGCGCACAGGGCGCCGGCGGCCAGAACGTGAACAAGGTGTCGAGCGCGGTGCACCTGCGCTTCGACGTGCATGCCTCGTCGCTGCCGCCGGCCGTGAAGCAGCGGCTGCTGGCGCAGGCCGACCAGCGCATCACCGAGGCCGGCGTCATCGTGATCAAGGCGCAGGACCACCGCAGCCAGCCGATGAACCGCGCCGACGCGCTGGCGCGGCTGCAGGCGATGGTGGACGCGGCGGCACACGTGCCCGCGGTGCGGCGTGCCACGAAGCCCAGCTACGGCGCGAAGCAGCGGCGGCTGGAAGGCAAGGCCGAGCGCGCGCAGGTGAAGGCCGGCCGCGGCCGCGTGCGCGGCGAGTGAAGCCTCTGCCGGCCGCCGGCGACAGCCCGGGCCACGCGGCGCGACACAATGCGCCGCATGGCCACTGCAAAGACCATCTACACCTGCCGCGACTGCGGCGGCACCAGCCCCAAGTGGCTGGGCCAGTGCCCGCACTGCAAGGCCTGGAACACGCTGGACGAAAGCGTGGCCGAACCCACTGGCGCGGGTGCCGGCAAGAACCGCTTCCAGGGCCTGGCCAAGCGCCAGCCGGTGGCCACGCTGAGCGAGATCGACGCCGCCGACGTGCAGCGCCTGCCCACCGGGCAGGAGGAACTCGACCGCGTGCTCGGCGGCGGCATCGTGCCCGGCGGCGTGGTGCTGATCGGCGGCGACCCCGGCATCGGCAAGAGCACGCTGCTGCTGCAGGCGCTGGACGCGCTCTCCAGCCAGATCCCGGTGCTCTACGTCACCGGCGAGGAAAGCGGCGCCCAGGTCGCGCTGCGCGCGCGCCGGCTCGGGCTGGCCGGCACGGCGGTGCGAGTGCTGGCCGAGATCAACCTCGAAAGCATCATCGCCACGCTCGAGGCCGAGCAGCCGGCCTTCTGCGTCATCGACTCGATCCAGACCGTCTACTCCGAGCAGCTGACCTCGGCGCCGGGCTCGGTGGCCCAGGTGCGCGAGTGCGCGGCGCAACTCACGCGCGTGGCCAAGACCAGCGGCTGCAGCCTGGTGCTGGTGGGCCATGTCACGAAGGAAGGCGCGCTGGCCGGGCCGCGCGTGCTGGAGCACATCGTCGACACGGTGCTGTACTTCGAGGGCGACACGCACAGCAGCTTCCGCCTGGTGCGCGCCATCAAGAACCGCTTCGGCGCCGTCAACGAGATCGGCGTCTTCGCGATGACCGAGCGCGGCCTGAAGGGCGTCAGCAACCCGAGCGCGATCTTCCTGTCCACGCACGGCGAGCCGGTGCCCGGCAGCTGCGTGATGGTGACGCTGGAAGGCACGCGGCCGCTGCTGGTGGAGATCCAGGCGCTGGTGGACAGCGGCGGCCCGAGCCCGCGCCGGCTCAGCGTGGGCCTGGACCGCGACCGGCTGGCGATGCTTCTGGCCGTGCTGCACCGGCACGCGGGCGTGGCCTGCATGGACCAGGACGTGTTCGTCAACGCGGTGGGCGGCGTGCGCATCGGCGAGCCGGCGGCCGACCTGGCTGTGCTGCTGGCGATCCAGGGCAGCCTGCGCGGCCGGGCGTTGCCGCGTGGCTTCATCGCCTTCGGCGAGGTCGGCCTGGCCGGCGAGGTGCGGCCCGCGCCACGCGGCCAGGAACGGCTGAAGGAAGCGGCGAAGCTGGGTTTTTCCGTCGCCGTGGTGCCCAAGGCCAACGCACCGAAGAAGCCGATCGAGGGGCTCACGGTGCACGGCGTCGAGCGCATCGAAGAGGCGATGGACGTGGTGCGCTCGCTATGATCCGCCGCCCACCATGAAGCTCAGCGTCGTCGTTTCCGCCTACGACAACTGGCACAGCCTCGACTTCACGCTGCAGGGCTGGGGCCTGCAGCTGCGGCCGCCCGACGAGCTGATCGTGGCCGAGGACAGCGCCTTCCCCGAGACCGCCGCCGTCGTGGCCCGCCACGCCGCGCGCCTGCCGTTCCCGGTGCACCACCTGCACCAGGCCGACGAAGGTTTTCGCAAGTGCCTGGTGCTGAACCGGGCCATCGCCGCCGCCACCGGCGACGCGCTGCTCTTCACCGACGCCGACTGCCTGCCGCGCGCCGACCTGCTGCAGCACATCGAACGCTGCCTGCGGCCCGGGCGCTTCGTCTCGGCCGGCAGCCACATCGACCTGCCCGCCTCCTTCCACCAGCACAACCTGCGCCCCGAGATGATCACCGACCAGCGGGTCTTCGACCCCTCCTTCCTCGCCGCGCACGGCGTGCGCGCGCCGCGGCTGCGGCTGCTGCGCGCCGGCTGGCTGCCCCGTCTGCTGGACCGCCTGACGCCACGCGATGCCTTCGTCGGCAACGGCAGCGCCGCCTGGCGCGCCGACCTGCTGCGCGTGGGCGGCTTCGACGAGGCCATGGGCTACGGCGCCGAAGACCGCAACCTCGGCATCCGCCTGAACCACGCCGGCGTGCGCGGGCAGCGCGCGCGGCACTCGCTGGTGATGCTGCACCTGGACCACCCGCGTTCGTACAGCCGCGCCGCCGAGGTCCAGGCCAACCAGGCCTGGAACCGCCAGCTCGCCGGCACCGGACAGACGCTGCCGCGCCGCAGCGTGCTGCTGCCCTCATGAGCCCGCTGATTGGCTGGGGCCTGGCGGTGGTGGCCGTGGTCGGGGGCTTCCTCGCCTACGGCTGGCAGGGGCTGGTGCTGGCGATCTCGGTAGTGGTGTTCTGGCTGCTGCTGCAGTTCAGCCGCGCGCTGCGCGTGATGCGCGGCGCCGCCGCCAACCCGGTGGGCCACACCGACAACGCGGTGATGCTGCAGGCCCGGCTGCGCCCGGGCATGCGCATGCTGCAGGTGGTGACGCTGACGCGCAGCCTGGGCCGCAAGGTGGCCGACGATCCCGAGACCTTCGTCTGGCAGGACCCCGCCGGCGACGCCGTGCAGGTGGTGCTGGCGCGTGACCTGGTCGGCGAAGTGCGGTTGCTGCGCGGCAGCGTCGCCACGGCCCCTCCGCCCGCCGACGCCTAAAATCGACCGTTTTCACCCCTCACCGAAGGAAACCCCATGTCGATGTCCGACCGCGACGGCAAGATCTGGATGGACGGCGCGCTCGTCGACTGGCGCGACGCCAAGATTCACGTGCTGTCGCACACGCTGCACTACGGCTGCGGTGCCTTCGAGGGCGTGCGCGCCTACAACACCGCGCAGGGCACGGCCATCTTCCGCCTGCGCGAGCACACCGAGCGCCTGTTCAACAGCGCCAAGATCCTGCGCATGAAGATCCCCTTCACGCCCGAGCAGGTGATGGAGGCGCAGCGCGAGGTGGTGCGCGCGAACAAGCTGGAAAGCTGCTACCTGCGCCCGCTGGTGTGGATCGGCGACCAGAAGCTGGGCGTCAGCCCCAAGGGCAACACCATCCACCTGATGGTCGCGGCCTGGGCCTGGGGTGCCTACCTCGGCGAAGAGGGCCTCAAGCGCGGCATCCGCGTCAAGACCAGCAGCTACACGCGCCACCACGTGAACATCACGATGACGCAGGCCAAGGCGGTGAGCAACTACACCAACAGCATCCTGGCCAACATGGAAGCCACCGACGAGGGCTACGACGAGGCGCTGCTGCTCGACTCGGCCGGCTTCGTCAGCGAAGGCGCGGGCGAAAACCTGTTCATCATCAAGAAGGGCGTGGTCTACACGCCCGACCTGTCGGCCGGTGCGCTCAACGGCATCACGCGCGACACCATCCTGGCGATCTGCAACGATCTCGGCCTGAAGCTGGTGGAAAAGCGCATCACGCGCGACGAGGTCTACATCTGCGACGAGGCCTTCTTCACCGGCACCGCCGCCGAAGTGACGCCGATCCGCGAACTCGACCGCATCGCGCTGGGCGCGGGCAGCCGCGGCCCGATCACCGAGAAGATCCAGTCGGCCTTCTTCGACATCGTCAACGGCCGCAACCCGAAGTACGCCGAGTGGCTGACCAAGGTGTGACCATGAGCGACCCCAAGTCCGTCGTCGAACTCGCCGCCGCCGACCTGCTCGGCCCGGGCGTCGTGCACTGCCCGAACCCGAAGATGCCGCTGTGGAGCACGCACCCCAAGGTCTTCATCGACGTCGCCACCAGCGGCGAAGGCAAGTGCCCGTACTGCGGCACGGTCTACCGGCTGAAGGCCGGTGAGAAGCTCCACGCTGGACATTGACCTGCGCTTGGGCGCCATCGCCCGCGACGCGCTGCTCGACCACCTGAGCCGCGGCGACCCGCGGCATGCGCTGCGGCTGCTGGTGACGGCGCTGGGCGATGCGCTGGGCGCGCCCTGCGGCCTGGTCGCGCAGGACGGCGACGCGCCGCGGCGCTGGCAGTGCGGCGCCCTCGACGCCACCGTCGACGGCACCCCGCAGCAGGCCGTGCCGCTGGAGCGCCTGGGCCGCCGGCTCGGCCACCTGCACCTGCCGCCCGGCATCGACACCGCGGCGCTCGCCGAACTGGTGCCCACCGCGGCGGCGCTGCTGCTGCGCGACAGCGACGCCGCAGCGCAGCCCGGTGCCGACGGCAGCACCAACCCTGTCGCCACCGAACATGCGGCGCTGGTGCTGGCCGCGCTGGCCGGCGCCGACACCTTCGTGTGGGAATGGGACATCGCCAGCGACTGGCTGAGCGACATCGACGAAGGCCTGCGCCTGCTGGGCTACCCCGTCGGCGACCGCCTCGGGCACACGCAGGAAGCCTGGAACAGCCTCATCCACCCCGACGACCTGGACGGCAACCACGCCGCCTACCTGCGCCACGCCGCCGGCGAGACCGAGATCTACGAAAGCACCTACCGCGCCCGCGCCGCCGACGGCCAGTGGCGCTGGCTGCTGGAGCGCGGCCGCATCGTCGAGCGCGACCCCGACGGCACGCCGCGGCGCATGCTGGGCACGCAGACCGACATCACCGAGCAGCGCCGCCTGGCCGCCGCCGCGCGCGAGACGACCGAGCGGCTCACCCACATCACCGAGCACGTGCCCGGCATCCTGCTGCAGTTCCGGCTGCCGCCCGACGGCTCGGGCGCGAACTTCCCCTACATCAGCGCCCGCAGCCAGCCGCTGTTCGGCGTCGCGCCCGACGAGCTGATGGGCGACGCGCGCGCGCTGCTGAACCTGGTGGACGACGCCGACCGGCAGCGCGTGATCAACAGCGTGCTGGCCTCGGCGGGCGACGGCACACGCTGGCGGCTGGACTTCCGCATCCACCGCCGCGACGGCGCGCTGCGCTGGATGCGCGCCGACGCCTCGCCGCAGCGCCAGGCCGACGGCAGCACGGTCTGGCACGGCTACATCGAGGACGCCACCGAGCGCCGCGAGCTCGAACACGCGCGCGAGCAGGCGGCCGTGGCGGCTGCGGCCAACCGCGCCAAGACCGAGTTCCTCTCGCGCATCAGCCACGAGCTGCGCACGCCGCTGAACGCGGTGCTGGGCTTCACGCAGCTGATGGAGATCGACGAGGCCGAACCGCCCGGCCCCGGCCAGCAGCGCCGGCTGAAGCTGGTGCGCGAAGCAGGCGCCCACCTGCTGCAGATGATCGGCGACCTGCTCGACCTGACGCGCATCGAGTCCGGCGGCATGGCGCTGCAGCTCGAGGCCGTGCCGCTGCGCACGGTGGTCGACGAGGCACTGGCGATGCTGCAGGGCAGCGCCGAGAAGCTGCAGATCACGCTGGAGCTGCACGCGGCAGACGCGCCGCTGCCGGCCCGCGTGGACCGCACGCGGCTGCGCCAGGTGCTGCTGAACCTGGTGTCCAACGCCATCAAGTACAACCGCGCCGGCGGCCGCGTCGAGGTGCGCCTGGAGCGTGTCGACGCCGACACCGTGCGCTGCAGCGTGCACGACACCGGCGTCGGCATCGCCGAGGCCGAACTGCCGCGCGTCTTCGATCCCTTCTACCGCGGCCTGCAGGCCGGCACCGCGATCGAGGGCACCGGCATCGGCCTGAGCGTGACGCAGGCGCTGGTGGCGCTGATGGGCGGTCGCATCACGGTGCGCAGCACGGTCGGCGTGGGCTCGGTGTTCACGCTCACGCTACCGGCCGCGCACGACTAGAGCTGCAGCTTGCCGTAGAAGACCACCGGCCCGGTGGGCTGGCCGGTGGGCGACCCGCCCGGCGGCTCGACGCTGACGGCCATGTGGTCGATGCCGCTGCCACGCAGGCCGCCCGGCAGCTGGCCGCGGCTGAGCACCGTGACGCCATCGGCGCGGATCAGGCCCAGCGACGTGGGCTTGCCTTCCAGCGGCGCCCACCAGAGCTCGAGCGCGCGGTCGGTGGTGACGGCCACCGGCGTGATCGGCCGTGCCACCACGGCGCGGCCGTCGCCACTGAAGCTGGCCACCAGGCTGCCGGCCACCGCCGGGTCCTTGCCAGTGGATTGCAGCACCACCACCACCGGCGCCTGCGCCGGCGGCGGGCTGGCCAGCAGCACCGACAAGCCCACCACCGCCACCAGCGCCAGCCCCGACAGCGCACGCCACGGCGCCAGGCGTTGCCACCAAGGCGCCGGTTCCGGCGCCGGGGCCGCCGCCGGCCACAGCTGGCGCTCCACCGCCGCCCACACGTGCGGCGGCGGTGCCACGGGGGGCAACGATGCGGTCAGCGGCATCAGGCGGTCCTGCCAGTCGCGCACCGCGGCGCGCAGCGCCGGGTGGCCGGGCAGCAAGGCCTCGAAGCGGCGGCGGGCGGGGCCGCGCAGGGTGCCGGCCACGTAGGCGGCGGCCAGCGCGTCGGCGCGTTCGGTCTTGGCGTAATCCATGTCAGGTTCCCTCGCGCTGGCCGGCGTCGCGCAGCACGCTGCGCTCCAGGCAGCCCTTGAGCGTCATCAGCGCACGCCGCACCCAGCTCTTCACGGTGCCCAGCGGCTGGCGCAGCTGGTCGGCCACCTCGGCGTGCGACAGGCCGTCGAAGAACGCCAGCGCCACGCTCTGGCGCTGCGGCGGGCTCAGGTGTTCCATGCAGTGCTGCAGCTGGCGCGCCTCGCTGGCGCGGCCCAGCAGCTCCAGCGGCCCCGGGCCGTCGTCGGCCAGCGCCTCGGCGGCGTCGGGGCGGTCGTCGTCGTCGTCGCGGCTGGTGCTGTCGGTCTTCGGCTGCGCCTGCGCGCGGCGCAGGCTGTCGATGGCACGGTTGCGCGCAATGCTGGTCAGCCAGGTCATCGGCTGGCTGCGTGCGGCGTCGAAGCTGGCCGCGGCCTTCCAGACGGCAACGTAGACCTCCTGCAGCAGGTCTTCGGCCTGCGCGCGGTCGCGCTGGATGCGCAGCAGCACCGCGAACAGATGGCCGCTGGTGCGTTCGTACAGCGTCGCGAAGGCCTGGCGGTCGCCCAGGCCGGCACGGGCCAGCAGCTGCGACAGCGCTCGGCTCTTCTCGGGCCAGTCGTGTTCATCGAGTTTCATGCGCGTCCCTACAATCGGCGGCCATGAGCAGTGACCCCCAGTTCGTGCTGACCCTGGCGTGCCGTGACACCAAGGGCATTGTGTATGCCGTCTCGGGCCTGCTGTACCAGGCCGGCTGCAACATCATCGACTCGCAGCAGTTCGGCGACCTCGACGGCGACGATGCCACAGGCCTGTTCTTCATGCGCGTGCACTTCGAGGCCCCCGCGCACCTGGCCGACACCGCCACGCTCGACACGCTGTTCGCGCACACGCGCCAGCAATACGGCATGGACGTGCACTTCCACGCACTGGCCGCGCGGCCGCGGCTGCTGCTGATGGTCAGCCAGCACGGCCACTGCCTGAACGACCTGCTGTTCCGCTGGCGCAGCGGGCAGCTGGCGGTGGACATCCCGGCCATCGTCAGCAACCACACCGCGTTCGCCGAGCTCGCCGGCAGCTACGGCATCCCGTTCCACCACCTCCCACTGAAAGGCGGCAGTGATGCCGCCACCAAGCGCGCGCAGGAACAGGCCGTGGAGGCGCTGATCACTCAGGAGCGCATCGACCTCGTGGTACTGGCGCGCTACATGCAGATCCTGAGCCCCGAGTTCTGCGCCGTGCTGAAAGGCCGCGCCATCAACATCCACCACAGCTTCCTGCCCAGCTTCAAGGGCGCGCGGCCGTACTTCCAGGCCCACGCACGCGGCGTCAAGCTGATCGGCGCCACCGCGCACTACGTGACCGCCGACCTCGACGAGGGCCCCATCATCGAGCAGGATGTCGAGCGCGTGGACCACACGATGTCGGCCGAGGACTTCACCGCGGTCGGCCGCGACATCGAGAGCCGCGTGCTCGCACGCGCGGTGCGCTGGCACGTCGAGCACCGCGTGCTGCTCAACGGCCACAAGAGCGTGATCTTCCGCTAGCGCCGCGCCGCGATGGCCCGCCCCAAGCCGCCCGCCGTCGCCCTGCAAGGCACGCCCGACGAGGTCGAGGCGCAGTTCTACGAAGCGCTGCAGCGCGGCGACATCCAGCTGCTGATGTCGGTGTGGGCCGACGACGACGAGATCGTCTGCGTGCACCCGGGCGGCGGTCGCCTGGTGGGCGCGGCGGCCATCCGCGCGAGCTTCGAGGCCATCTTCGCCAACGGTGCGATCCCGGTCGCGCCCGAGCAGGTGCACAGGCTGCAGAGTCTGGGTTGCGCCGTGCACCACCTGGTCGAGCGCATCACCGTCGACGTGCCCGAAGGGCAGCAGCAGGCCTGGGTGATGGCCACCAACGTCTACCTGAAAACCGCGCAGGGCTGGCGGCTGGCGGCGCACCACGCCAGCCCGGCGAGCCCGCACGAGCTGCCCATCGCCGGCGACGCGCCGTCGACGCTGCACTAGTGCAGCAGTACCGCGCCCCCTGGTGGCTGCCCGGCGGCCACCTGCAGACGATCTGGCCTGCGCTGTCTTCACGGCCGCGCCTCGTGCCTGTGCCGGCCTACCGGCGCGAGCGCTGGCGTGCGCCCGACGGCGACTTCATCGACGTCGACCATCTGGATGCGGCCCCGGGCGCGCCGGCGCTGGTGCTGTTCCACGGCCTGGAGAGCTCATCGAGCAGCCGCTACGCGCTGGCGTTCGCGCAGGTGGCGCAGGCGCTGGGCTGGCACTTCAGCGTGCCGCACTTCCGCGGCTGCTCGGGCGAGCTGAACCACGCGCCGCGCGCCTACCACTCGGGCGACTTCGAGGAAGTCGGCTGGATGCTGCAGCGGCTGCGCGCGCTGCACGGCGCGCCGCTGCTGGCGGCCGGCGTCTCGCTGGGCGGCAACGCACTGCTGCGCTGGGCCGAAGAAGCCGGTGACAGCGCCGCGGCCACCGTGCGCGCGGTGGCCGCGGTGTCGTCGCCGCTGGACCTGGCTGCGGCCGGCCACGCCATCGACCGCGGCTTCAACCGGCTCGTCTACGCACGCAATTTCCTGAAGACCATGAAGCCGCGTGCACTCGCCAAGTGGGCGCAGCACCCGGGCCTGTTCGACCGAGAACGGCTGCTGCGTGCGCGCACGCTGTACGAGTTCGACGACGTCTTCACGGCGCCGCTGCACGGCTTCCGCGACACGCCCGACTACTGGGCGCGCGCCTCGGCCAAGCCGCACCTGCACCGCATCCGCGTGCCGGCGCTGGTGCTGAACGCGCACAACGATCCCTTCGTGCCCGGCGCGTCGCTGCCGCTGCAGCGCGACGTGGGCCCCTGCGTCACGCTGTGGCAGCCGCGGCACGGCGGCCACGTCGGCTTCGCCGGCGGCGCCTTCCCCGGCACCGTGGTCGGCCTGCCGCAGGCGGTGCTGGGCTGGCTGGCGCAGGCGCTCTGAGGCCACGGGTTCTGAGCGAAGATCGGCCGCATGGACGAGATCGTCAAGGCAGCGCTGCGCAAGTGGCCCAACGTGCCGCATTGCCACGGCTGGCTGGCGCTGGACGCGCGCGGCGACTGGTACATGCGCGACGAGCGCATCCAGCGTGCCGGGCCCTTCCCCACACCCAAGGGCAGCCGCATCCAGCACGAGAAGCTGCAGGCCTTCATCGCGCGCAACTACGGCAGCGACGAGGCCGGCGCCTGGTTCTTCCAGAACGGGCCACAGCGGGTGTACGTGGAACTGGAAGCCGCGCCCTGGGTGTGGCGCATCGGCGCGGGCTACGCGGTCACCAGCCACACCGGCCTGCCGGCGCAGGTGCGCAGTGCCTGGATCGACGGCCCGGGGCGGCTGTTCCTGGACACCGACCTGGGCTTCGGCATCGTGCACACGCTCGACATGGGCCTGGCTGCCGACGCCGTCGAGCAGGGGCTGTGGACGCCCGAGCCGCTGGACTTCGCGGCCATGCCGCAGCGTTTCGGGTACCGGTTGAAGCCGCAGGCGGCGTGAGCGTTCGGGGTGCACCCCCTGTCCTACGCGGCCGCGGCGGCACCGGATGCAGCGCTGGAAGCGCAGCGGCCGCCCGAAGGCGGCCGCTGGCAGGGACAAGTCCGAAGAACGTGAATCAGTTGGCAGCGCTGGCCGCCGACGCGGCGGGTGCCGCCGGCTCGGCCAGCTTGCCACCGGCCTGGTTGGTCATGTAGACCACGGCACGGCCGATCTCGAAATCGCTGTACTCGCCGCCGCCCTGCGCGCCCATCGCGCCTTTGCCCTTCAGCGCCGAGTTCAGCAGCGCCTCGTAGCCGGTGGCGATGCGCGGCGCCCAGGCGGCTGCATCACCGAACTTCGGTGCGCCGGCGGCGCCCGAACCGTGGCAGGCGCCGCAGGCCGCCTGGTACACCTGCTCGCCCGTGCGCAGCACGGCCGGGGCCGAGGCGTCGCGGATCTCCACCGAACCGATAGGCTGCAGGCGGCGCGCCGTGGCTTCCTCGCCCATGCCGTCGCTGCCGGCGGCGGGCTTGCTGCCCGAGGCCACGTAGTTCGCCATCAGGATGATCACGATGATGGGCACCACGAACGACGCCACCACGGTCAGCACCAGCTGCTTGGGGGTCTTGATCGGGCCTTCGTGCACTTCGTGCGCCTCGTGGCTCTTGTCGTGGCCCTGTTGGCCCTCGGGGGTGTTGCTCATGCAGTCCTCGGTCTCGGCTCGGTGTCGCACCGGGTGGCGCGTTCGGTGTCGAAAATGGCGGCCGCCAGGGCCGGCAAAACCCGTCGATTATAGGGGTCCGCCCTGGGTCTGCCGGCCCGTGGCTGCACCGCCGCAGACCGCCACGCCGCCGCGCCCGCTAGAATGCCGGTTTCCCGCGAGCGACCGTGGTGAAGTGGATATCATTGGGCCCTCCGAAGGCTTAGTCGCAAGTTCGATTCTTGCCGGTCGCACCAGCCGTGGCGTTCGCTGCGGTTCGTCGTCATCGCCTACAGTGCACCGCTGCGCTGCACGCCCGATGACCACCCCCCACCGCCTCCTGCGCACCGCCACCTGCGGCGCCCTCGCCCTGCTGCTGGCCGCCTGTGCCAGCCGCGGCCCGGCGCCGGCGAGCGGGCGTGACGGCCCCGAGGCCAACCCGCCCGCGGGCCTGGACCGCGTGCCCGACGCCGAACCGCGCGTCGAGGCGTTGCGCAGCGGCGGCCCCAACAAGCCCTACGAGGTGCTGGGCCAGCGCTACACGCCGATCAGCGGCGACCGTGCGCTGCGCGAGCGCGGGCTGGCCTCGTGGTACGGCCGCAAGTTCCACGGCCGACCCACCGCCAGCGGCGAGATCTACGACATGTACGCGATGACCGCGGCGCACAAGACGATGCCGCTGCCCAGCTACGCCCGCGTGCGCAACCCGGCCAACGGGCGCGAGATCATCGTGCGCGTCAACGACCGCGGGCCGTTTTCGCCGGGGCGCATCATCGACCTCAGCTACACCGCGGCGCTGAAGCTCGGCGTGCTCGGCGGCGTGGCGCCGGTGGAGGTGGAGCGCATCACCAACGACGACATCCGCGCCGGCCTGTGGCGGCGCGACCGCCGCGTCGCCGAGCCCGAGCGCCTGCCCGCCGCCGACGACGACGCCCTGGGCGACGGCGACGACGGCGTGCCCCTGGTGGCCGCCGGCCCCGGCCTGTGGCTGCAGGTGGGCGCCTACCGCCAGCGCGACGGCGCCCTGGCGATGCAGCAGCGCGTGCAGCGCGAAGCCGCGGGCGTGGCGCCCGGCGTGGCCGTGCTGGACGACCGCGCGACCTGGCGCGTGCACGTGGGGCCCTTCGCCAGCCGCGGCGACGCGCAGGCCGCCGCCGAGCGCCTGCGCGGGCTGCTGCTGCTGACGCCGCTGCTGGTGGAACGCCGCTGAGCGGCGCTGCCAGGCCCGATCCTCGCCCCTCCCTAGCTCCGCGCGCCGGCCGTCTTGCCGCTGCGGCGGCAGCGGTCCATGCTCGCGGCCCCAAGGAGACACGCGCATGGCCGACAACGACATCCACTTCCTGGTCACCGGGCAGCTGCAGGGCGGCCAGCGCGACAGTGCCGGCCCGGTGGCGTCGCGCAGCGTGCGCGGCGGCACCGTGAAGGCGGCCGTGCTGCTGTCGGCCCAGCGCGGCGGCGGCGACACCGTGCAGGTCAGCGCCACGCCCGGCGAGGACGTGGTGGTGCTGCACCTGGCCGGCGGGCCCAGCCTGGTGCTGCACCCCGCCACCGCGCGCGACCTGCTGCAGGGGCAGAGCGGCGCGCAGCGCGGCGCCGACGGGGCGGCAGACGGCACGACAGACGGCGCCGTCGTCGTCGCGGCGCAGCTGCGCTGGCGCGGCCTGGAGGCGGCCGCACCCACGCGCGGCCTGGGTTTCCTGGGCGACGTGCTGCTGGCCGGCTTCGAGGTCGTCACCGGCCTGTTCCGCGACGCCGAGGACCACGCCGCCGACTTCGCCGCCGCGGCCGTGGTGGCGCGCGTGGACGGCGGCGTCGAGGCCGGCGTCTACGCGCTGCAGCCCGAGCACCTGCCGGCGCTGAAGGGCAGCGGCTGCAGGCTCGACGCCGTGCCGCCCGCGCCCGAGGGCGGGCCGCTGCTGGTGCTGGTGCACGGCACCTTCGTCGACACCACCAGCACCTTCGGCAAGCTCTGGGCGCTGCACCCGCAGGCGGTGCGCGCGCTGTTCGACACCTACGGCCAGCGCGTGTATGCGCTGGACCACCCGACGCTCGGCGCCAGCCCCTTCGCCAACGCGCTGACGCTGGTGCAGGCGCTGCCGGCGGGCGCGCGGCTGCACCTGGCCACGCACTCGCGCGGCGGCCTCGTGGCCGAGGTGCTGGCGCGCATGGCGCACATCGCGGCCAGCGGCGCCACGCTGGGCGAGGCCGACTTCGCGCCGTTTGCCGGCGACGGCCACGCCACGCAGCGCGCCGAGATGCAGGCGCTGTTCGACGCCGTGCGCAGCCGCGGCATCGCGGTCGACCGCATCGTGCGCGTGGCCTGCCCGGCACGCGGCACGCTGCTGGCCAGCCAGCGCCTGGACGCCTACCTGTCGGTGCTGCAGTGGGGGCTGCAGCTGGCGGGCGTGCCGGTGCTGCCGCAGCTGATGGACTTCCTGACCGAGGTCGCGCGCCGCCGCGCCGACCCGCGCCAGCTGCCCGGCCTGGAGGCGATGCTGCCCGGCAGCGCACTGGTGCAGTGGCTCAACAGCGCCGACGAGGCCATCGCCGGCGATCTGCGCGTGGTCGCCGGCGACCTCGAAGGCGACAGCATCGGCAGCTGGCTCAAGACACTGCTGGCCGACGCCTACTACTGGACCGACAACGACATCGTCGTGCAGACGCGCTCGATGTACGGCGGCGCGCCGCGCGCGGGCGGCGCGCAGTTCCTGCTGGACCAGGGCGGGCAGGTCACGCACTTCAACTACTTCGCCAACGCGCGCACGGTGCAGGCGGTGGTGCAGGGCCTGACGCTGGCACAGCCGCCGGGCTTCCGCGTCATCGGGCCACTGTCGTGGGCCGGCGAAGACAGCGGCGGCTTGCGTGCAGCCACTGCAGCCACCGAGGCCGGCCCCGACCCGTCGCGGCCGGCGGTCTTCGTGCTGCCGGGCATTCTCGGCAGCCACCTCGCGGCCGGCGGCAAGCGCATCTGGCTCAGCCTGCGCCTGGTGGGCGGGCTGTCGCGCCTGGCCTACAGCGGCGCGCCCGACGGCGTGCTGCCCGACGGCCCGATCGGGCTGATCTACGACGACCTCATCACGCACCTGGCGGCCACGCACGAGGTCGTGCCCTTCGCCTTCGACTGGCGCCGGCCGATCGAGCACGAGGCGCAGCGCCTGGCCGACGCGCTCGACGCCGCGCTGGCCGCGCGCCAGGGCAGCGGCCAGCCGGTGCGCATCGTCGCGCACTCGATGGGCGGCCTGGTCGCGCGCACGGTGCAACTGGAGCGGCCCGACACCTGGCAGCGCCTGATGGCCCACCCCGGCGCCCGCCTGCTGATGCTGGGCACGCCCAACGGCGGCTCGTGGGCGCCGATGCAGGTGCTGTCGGGCGACGACAGCTTCGGCAACGCGCTGGCGTCGTTCGGCGCGCCGCTGCAGGACCACCGGGCGCGCCAGATCATGGCCGCGATGCCGGGCTTCCTGCAGCTGCAGGCCGGCCTGCTCGACCGCGACCGTGGCCTGGACCGCCACGCCACCTGGGCGCAGCTGGCGGCCGACGACCTGCAGCGCGTGCACGACCACAACTGGTGGCACCGCAACTGGCTCGGCGCCGAAAGCGCCGACCAGCCGCTGGCCGCCTACGCCTGGGGCGTGCCGCCGCAGCCGGTGCTCGACCAGGCGCGGCGCCTGCGCGAGCGGCTCGACGCGCAGCGCGACGGCGCACTGGCGCAGTGGGCGCACAAGCTGGCGCTGGTGGTGGGCCACGCCCGCTTCACGCCCGACGGCTTCGAATGGGTCGACGGCGGGCTGGTGTACCTCGACGCGGTGGACGGCGGCGACGGCCGCGTGCCGCTGGCATCCGCCCTGCTGCCGGGCGTGGCCACCTGGACGCTGGACTGCGAACACGGCAGCCTGCCCGACGCCGCCAGCGCCTTCGAGGCCTACGACGAGCTGCTGCTGCACGGCAGCACCGAGCGCCTGCCGCGGCTGGCCATGGCCGCGCGCGGGGCCGCCGGCAGCACCGGCGCCGCAACACCCGCACATGTGCGCAGCCGCCCGGCCCGCGGCCGCCCGGCGCTGACGCCAGCCGAGAGCCAGCGCGCGGTGTTCGGTACACGCCGCGCCGGCGCCGCGGCGGCCGACCAGGCCGACACCGCCGGCAGCGCTGCGCTGCGCGTCACCGTGCTCAACGGCAACCTCAGCTTCGTGCACCAGCCGCTGCTGGTGGGTCACTACAAGTCGCTGCTGCTCACCGGCACCGAAGCCGCGGTCGACCGGCTGGTCGGCGGCGCCATGCAGGCCAGCCTGTCTGCGGGCCTGTACGCCGAGGCACCGGGCACGCACCAGATCTTCATGAACCCCAGCCGCGACGCCGAATGCCCGTGGCGCGCGCCACGGCCGCTGTCGGTGGTGGTGGTGGGGCTGGGCGACGAAGGCAAGCTGCGCGAGACCGACCTCGCCCACACGGTGCGCCAGGGCGTGATCGCGTGGGCGCAGCGGCTGGCCGAAGGCGGCGCCGCGCCGGCGCAGTTCGAGCTGGCGGCCACGCTGATGGGCACCGGCGGCGTCGGCATCCATGCCGGTGCCGCGGCGCGCGCCATCGCCCTGGGCGTGCGCGAGGCCAACGCCCGGCTGGTCGCCGGCGGCTGGCCCACGGTGCGCGAGCTGACGCTGGTGGAGCTGTACCTCGAACGCGCCGCCGACGCCTGGCACGGCCTGCAGGTGCTGGCCACCGCCCACCCAGGCCACTATGCCATCACGCCCACGGTGCAGACCGGCACCGGCCCGCTGCGGCGCGTGCTCGACAGCGGCTACCGCGGCACCGACCACGACTTCGTCGCCGCCACCAGCCAGGGCGAAGGCGCCATCGCCTTCACGCTCGACAGCAAGCGCGCCCGCACCGAGGTGCGCGCGCAGATGACGCAGGCGCGGCTGGTGCGCGAGCTCGTCAAGCGCGCCAGCAACGCCAGCCAGCAGGACCCGCAGATCGGCCGCACGCTGTTCCAGCTGCTGGTGCCGCTGGAGCTGGAGCCCTTCCTGGGCGGCACCAGCCGCATGCTGCTCGAGCTGGACGACGACACCGCCACCATCCCCTGGGAACTGCTGGACATGCCCGACGACCGCGCCAGCGGCGGCGACCGCCGGCCCTGGGCCATCCGCTGCCAGCTGCTGCGCAAGCTGCGCACCGAGCAGTTCCGCGAACAGCCGCAGGACGCCGGCCGCGAGGACCACGTGCTCGTCGTCGGCGAGCCGCTCACCGCCGACGGCTACGCGCGCCTGCCCGGCGCCGCGGCCGAGGCGCGCGCGGTGGCACAGGCGCTGCGCAGCGACGGCGGCATCGCGGCGGCGCAGCTCACCGCGCTGCTGGAGCGCGACGACGCCAGCAGCGTCGTCAACGCGCTGTACGCGCGCCGCTACCGCGTGGTGCACATCGCCGGCCACGGCGAGCCGGGCATGGACGGCGGCCTCGTGCTGTCGGGCGGCACCTTCCTCGGGCCGAAGGAGATCCGCAACATGCGCACCGTGCCCGAGCTGGTGTTCGTGAACTGCTGCCACGGCGCGGCACGCGGCGCCGCCGAGGTGGCGCCGCGCGCGTTCGACCGCAGCGCCTTCGCCGCCAGCGTGGCGGATGCGCTGATCCAGATCGGCGTGCGCTGCGTGGTGGCCGCCGGCTGGGCCGTGGACGACGGCCCGGCGGCGCTGTTCGCCACCACCTTCTACCGCCAGCTGCTGGACGGCGCGCCCTTCGTCGCCGCGGTGGCCGCGGCGCGCGAGGCCGCGTGGGCGCAGGGCGGCAACACCTGGGCCGCCTACCAGTGCTACGGCGACCCCGACTGGACCTTCGTGCGCGGAAGCGCGGCGCGCACGCGCAGCGCGACGCTGCAGGAAGACTACGCAATGGTGTCGTCGCCGCTGGGCCTGGCGCTGGCGCTGGAAGAACTGGCGGTGAAGTCGCGCTGGCAGGGCGCCAGCCCGCAGGAGCAGCTGGAACGCGCGCGCTTCCTGGAGGCGCGCTTTGCGGCGCAGTGGGGCGGCATGGGCGCGGTGGCCGAGGCCTTCGGGCTGGCGCACGCCGAGGCCGGCGCCCGCGACGCGGCCATCGCCTGGTACGAACGCGCGCTGGCGGCCAACGACGGCAGCGCCTCGCTGAAGGCGGCCGAGCAGTTGGGCTCGCTGCGTGCGCGCTGTGCGTGGGACCTGGCCGAGGCAGCGGCACCCGGCAGCGCGGCGCTCGATGCCGCGCGCACGGCACTGACGCAGGCGCTGCGCACGCTGCAGACCCTGGCCGCGCTGCAGAGCACGCCCGAACGCGAGACGCTGGTCGGCAGCACCTGGAAGCAGCTGGCGCGGCTGGAGCAGCGCGCCGGCGATGCCGCGGCAATGCAGGGTGCGCTCGGCGCCGCGGCCGAAGCCTACGGCCGTGCCGAGGCACTGTCCGCGGCGCGGGGCGACCCGGGGCTGTTCTACCCGGCGCTGAACCGCATGGCGCTGGAACTGGTGGCGCACGCCGGCGACCGCCGCTGGCCGGGCTTCGACGCCGCGGCGCTCGACGCCGCCCGCGCCAGCCTGGCGGCACGCAGCGAGGAAGACGCCGACTTCTGGAGCCTGGCCGGCCGCATCGAGATCGAGGTGCTGGCCGCCGCCGGCCGGCGCGCCCTGGCGGACCGGCTGAGCGACGCGCAGGCCGCCTATGCCGACCTGCACAACCGCGTGCCGGCGCAGCACCTGTGGGCAACGGTGGCCGAGCAGGCCGAGTTCGTGCTGGGCGCCTATGCCGCGGCCGCGCGCGGCGCCGAGCGCAGCGCGGCGCAGGTGCTGCAGCGGCAGCTGGCAGGACTGGCAGCGGGGGTGGCGGGCTGAGGCAGCTGAAGCGGCGGTGCGGCGCTCAGGCCGCGTACCACAGCGCCGCGAAGAAGTGGCACACGCTGCCGGCCAGCACGAACAGGTGCCACACGCCGTGGGCGTAGCGCACGCGGTTGTCGAGCAGGAACACCAGCGCGCCCACGGTGTAGGCCACGCCGCCGGCCACCAGCCAGGCCAGCCCGGCCGGCGCGATGCGCTCGACCATCGGCACCACGGCCACCAGCGCCACCCAGCCCATCGCCACGTACAGCCCGGTCGACCACAACGGGTGCTGCAGCCGGTTCAGCACCTTGGCGGTGACGCCGATGGCCGCCACGGTCCAGACCACGGCGAACAGCGACCAGCCCCAGGGCCCGCGCAGCGGCCCCAGCACGAAGGGCGTGTAGCTGCCGGCGATGAAGACGAAGATCGCCGCGTGGTCCAGGCGCTGCAGCACCTGCTTGGCGCGGCCGCGCGGCAGCGCGTGGTACAGCGCCGAGGCGCCGTACAGCAGCATTGCCGTGAGCGAGAACACCACCGCGCCCACCAGCGAGCTGTGCACGCCGTGCCGGCCCGAGAACACCACCAGGATCGGCAGCGAGGCCACCGCCAGCAGGAAGCCCAGGCCGTGGCTGATGGCGTTGACGATCTCCTCGCCCAGGGTCTGCGGCCGGTCGGCCTTGACGGCAGCGGTGGCACGGGCCATCAGCGGCCCCCGGTGATGTCGAGCACCGCGCCGGTGGTGTAGCTGGCGGCATCCGACAGCAGCCAGACGATGCCGGCCGCCACCTCCTCGGCCGTGCCGGTGCGCTGCATCGGCACCGTGGGCGCGAGTTCGCGCGCGCGCTCGGGCTGGCCGCCGCTGGCGTGGATCTCGGTCTCGATCAGCCCCGGCCGCACGGCATTGACACGGATGCCCTCGCCCGCCACCTCGCGCGCCAGGCCCGTGGTGAAGGTGTCGATGGCGCCCTTGGACGCGGCGTAGTCCACGTACTGCCCGGGCGCACCCAGCCGCGCCGCGGCCGAGCTGAGGTTGACGATGACACCACCGCTGCCGCCGTGGCGCGTGCTCATGCGCTGCACGGCTTCGCGGGCGCAGACGAAACTGCCGATCACGTTGACGGCGAACATGCGCTGCAAGCGTGCCACGGTCATGCCGTCCACACGCTGCGCCACGTCAACGACACCGGCGTTGTTCACCAGCCCCTGCAGCCGGCCCAGCTGCGCGTCGACGGTGGCGAACAGGCGCAGCACCTGGGCCTCGTCGGCCACGTCGGCCTGCACCGCGATGGCGCGGCGGCCTGCGCGGCGCACCTGGGCCGCCACGGCCTCGGCCGCCGCGGCGTCGCGGGTGTAGTTGACGGCGACGTCCCAGCCGTCGCGCGCAGCCAGCAGCGCACAGGCGGCGCCGATGCCGCGGCTGCCGCCGGTGATGAGGAGGACTCGGTTCATGCCGTGCATCTTAGGCCCGGCTGCGGCCACCCGGGCCGGGGCTGGAGGCTTGGGCTAGAGTGTCCGCATCACGACCCGCAGCGCCCCAGGAGCCGCCCGCCATGGCCAAGGACTTCTCTTCGATGGAAGACAGCAACCGCTCGTCCAACCCCAGCATCCACGAGGTCTCCGACCCCGCGCGGCGCACGCTGGTGTTCGGCGGCATGGGCGCGGCGGCGGCGACGCTGCTGGCCCCGCTGGCCGGCTGCGCGGCCACGGGCGACGCCGGCAGCGGGCCGCTGCTGGGTTTCCAGGGCATCGCCACCGACAGCTCGCGCGACGGCCTGCGCGTGCCGCCGGGCTACGTGGCCAGCGTCATCGCGCCCTGGGGCGACCCGGTGGGCATGCCCGGCCGCATGCCCGCGTGGCGCCCCGACGCCAGCAATGGCGGCGTCGACCAGGAGGCGCAACTGGGCATGCACCACGACGGCATCCACTACTACCCGCTCGACGGCGCGCGGCGCGGCCTGCTGGCGATGAACCACGAGTACGTGGACGACGGCCTGCTGCACGCCGACGGCCTGAAGACCTGGACCGCCGACAAGGTGCGCAAGGCCCAGGCCGCGCACGGCGTCTCGGTGATCGAGGTCGAGCAGCGGCGCGGCACCTGGGCCGTGGTGCGGCCGTCGACCTACGCGCGGCGCTTCACGGCCGCGACGCCGTTCGCCGTCGGTGGCCCGGCGGCCGGCCACGTGCTGATGCGCACTGCCGCCGACCCCGACGGCCGGCGCGTGCTGGGCACGCTGAACAACTGCGCCAGCGGCCAGACACCCTGGGGCACCTACCTGTCGGGCGAGGAGAACTGGGCCGGCTACTTCGACGGCGGCGACCACCCCACCGCCGACCAGCGCCGCTGGGGCCTGCGCAAGACCAGCTGGTCGCGCTGGGCCGAACACGACGAGCGCTTCGACGCACGCAAGCACCCCAACGAGTTCCACCGCTTCGGCTGGGTCGTCGAGATCGACCCGATGGACCCGGCGTCCATGCCCGTCAAGCGCACGGCGCTGGGCCGCGCCGCGCACGAGGGCGCCTGGGTCGGCGTCACGAAGGACGGCCGCGCGGTGGTGTATTCGGGCGAGGACGCGCGCTTCGAGTACATCTACAAGTTCGTCAGCCGCGACAGGATCGCGCCCGCCGGTGGCGGCAAGACGGCGGCGCAGGCCAACGCCACGCTGCTGGACCACGGCACGCTGTACGTGGCGCGCTTCGAGGCCGACGGCACCGGCCGCTGGCTGCCGCTGGTGCACGGCCAGGGCCCGCTGACGCCGGCCAACGGCTTTGCCGACCAGGGCGAAGTCGTCATCAAGACCCGCCAGGCCTCCGACCTGCTGGGCGCCACCAAGATGGACCGCCCCGAATGGCTGGCCATCGACCCGACCACGGGCGAGGTCTACTGCACGCTCACCAACAACAGCGCGCGCGGCAACGCCGGCAGCCCCGGCGTGGACGCTGCCAACCCGCGCGCCAACAACGTCTTCGGCCAGATCATCCGCTGGAAGGAAGACGCCGACTTCGACGCCACGCGCTTCACCTGGAACCACCTGGTGCTGGCCGGCGACCCCGCCAACGCCCGGCCTGACGCGCGCGGCAACATCCGCGGCGACCTCTACGCCTGCCCCGACGGCATCGCATTCGACCGCCGCGGCCTGCTGTGGATCCAGACCGACGCACACGCCTCGCAGCTGAACAAGGGCGAGTTCGCCAACCTCGGCAACAACCAGATGCTGGCCTGCGACGTGCGCACCGGCGAGACGCGGCGCTTCCTCACCGGCCCCGCCAACTGCGAGATCACCGGCGCCGCCTGGACACCCGACGGCCGCACGCTGTTCATCAACGTGCAGCACCCGGGCGAAACGCCCAGCGACCGCAGCGACCCGGCCGAGCCGGCGAAGTTCTCGTCCTGGCCCAACCTGCCGCCCGGCGGCCGGCCGCGGTCGGCCACGGTGGTGATCCAGCGACGCGACGGCGGCATCATCGGCACATGAACGCTCCGGCGGACGCCCAGGTCGATGCGCTGATCGCCAGCGCCGAGGCGGCGCGCGACAGCGGCGCCCTGGCCGACGGCACGCGGGCCGCGCGCGCGGCCTGGGAAGCGGCCACCGACGACGGGCGCCGGCGCCGCGCCGGGCTGCTGCTGGCGCACTTCCACTACCGCAGCGGCGCGCTGGTGGAGATGGTCGAGCACGGGCTGCGCCTGCTGCCGCTGGCGCGGACGGGCGGCAGCGAGACCGAACTCTTCGACCTGCTGCGCATGGTGTCGCTGGGCGGCAGCGACACCGGCCGGCTCGACACCGCGTTCGCCTGCGCGCAGGAAGCGCACGCACTGGCGCTGCACCTCGGCGACCGCGGCCGCATCGCGCTGGCCGTCAACGCCCTGGCCTGCAGTTTCGAGCGCATGGGCGACCCCTGGCAGTCCGAACGCCTGATGCTGGACGCGCTGACCATCGCCCGCGCGCAGGGCGACCGGCACCCGGTCTTCGTGACGCTGAACAACCTGGTGGCCGTGCTGATCGGCATGTACCACCTGCTGCGCGACGCCGTGCCGCTGCACGAGGCGCGCGAGCCGCTGCACCGCGCCCTGCCCTACGCGCGCGAGACGCTGCGCATGGCCGAGGAGGGCGCCGAGCCGTTCTACCGCATCTTCGCCGCCGGCAACCTGGGCGAGACGCTGCTGCACCTGGGCGACCTCGACGCTGCCCGCGGCGTGCTGCAGCACAACGCCGACCTGGCGCGGCAGATCGGCGCTGCCACGCAGGCCTGGCGCATCGACTGCACGCTGGGCGAACTGGCGCTGTTCGAGGGCCGCGCCGACGACGCCTGGCAGCTGCTGGGCGCGGTGCTGTCGGCCTCGGGCGGCACCGAGGCCCCGGCCACGCGCATGCGGCTGCACCACGCGATGTGGAAGGCCGCGTCGGCGCTGCAGCGTCCAGCCGACGCACTGCACCACCTGGAACAGTTCCTGGCGCTGGAGCGCCAGCGCGCCGTGCTGCAGCTGCGCGCGCAGTCGCAGCTGCTGGTGACGCGCAGCGAGATCGAGCGCGCGCAGGCCGAGTCGCGCCGCGACCAGCTGACGCAGCTGGCCAACCGGCGCGAGGTCGAGCGCCGCTGGCCGCTGCTGCTGGACGCTGCGCGTGCCACCGGCACGCCGCTGGCGGTGGCGATGCTGGACCTGGACCACTTCAAGCAGATCAACGACCGCTTCGGCCACGCCATCGGCGACGCCGTGCTGGTGGCGCTGGCCGAGCTGCTGCGCGACAACACGCGCAGCGCCGACCTGGTGGCGCGTGTGGGCGGCGAGGAATTCCTGCTCGTGCTGGCCGACGCCAGCGCCGCGCGCGCGCTCGACATCTGTGAACGCCTGCGCCAGCGCGTGGCCGCGCACGACTGGGGCGCGCTGGCGCCGGGCCTGGCAGTGACGCTGAGCGTGGGCCTGACGGGCAGCCCGCCTTTCGATGCCGACACCCTGACCGCCCGCGCGGACGCGGCGCTGTACCGCGCCAAGGCCGAGGGCCGCAACCGCGTCGTCGTGGCTTAGGGCGGCCTGCGGCGGCTTAGAGCGGCGCCGGCCCGAACGGCAGCGGCGCCTGCGCCGCCAGCCACGCCACCACGGCCCAGCAGGCCACGTTCTGCGTCAGCGCGGCAGGGTCCACCTTGTCCAGCGTGTCGTTCTCGGTGTGGTGCACGTCGAAATACTGCGTGCCGTCCTGGCCCAGCGCGATGGCGGGCCACTTGTGGCGCCGCATCAGCACCGCCGCGTCGGGGCCGGGACTGCCGGCGTTGTCGCCGGGCTCCACGCCCAGCGGCGCCAGCTGCGCCGCAATCGCCGCCACCAGCGGCAGCGCCGCCGGCTGCACGCGGCTGGCCAGGCGCCACACGCGCCCGGCGCCGAAGTCGCTTTCGCTGACCAGCTGGTGGCGCACAGCGGCGTGGCGCATGCCGTAGTCGCGTGCGCCGTCGAAGCCGTTTTCCTCGTTGCCGAACAGCACCACGCGCACGGTGCGGCGCGGGCGCCGGCCGGTCTGCTGCACGGCCTGCTGCAGCACGCCCGCGGCCGCGCTGACGATGGCCACGCCGGCGCCGTCGTCGAGCGCGCCCTGGCCGACGTCCCACGAGTCGAGGTGGGCCGACAGCAGCACGATCTCGTCGGCCAGGTCGGTGCCGGGGATCTCGGCGATGACGTTCTGCGACACGGCCTCGACGTCGCTGCGCGCGTCCAGCGTGAACTGCAGCCGCAGCGTCTGACCGCGGGCGTGCAGGCGCTGCAGCAGGTCGGCGTCGGGCACCGAGACGGCGAAGGCCGGGATGCGCGGCACCGTCAGGTCCACCGCCATCGCGCCGGTGTGGGCGATGCGGTCGCGGTCGGTGCCGATGCTGCGCAGCGCCAGCGCCACGGCGCCGCGGCGCGCCGCTTCCACCGGGCCGGAGAAGCGCGCGCCGACCGCCGCCCCGTAGCCGCGGCCGTCGCGGCTGCGCTCGGTCTTCTGGTCGATGAAGACGATGCGGCCGCGGGCGCGGTCGGTGGTGTCGGCGCGCAGCGCGGCGAAGTCGGGGTACCAGGCGACCTCGGCCTCGATGCCGCCCGGCGGCGTGGCCACGCTGTTGCCCAGCGCCGCCATCACCAGCGGCTGCGGCACTGGCGCCACCAGCCGCGCCGCCGCCGGCCCACGCTGCCAGATGCGCAGCGGGAAGGTCTCGGCACGCACCTGCGCAAGGCCCAGCCCGCGCAGCGCCTGCTGCGCCCAGGCGGCGGCGCGGGCATCGGCGGGCGAGCCCGCGGGGCGCGGGCCGATCTCGGTGGTCAGCGCCTCCACCAGCCGCCAGGCGGCGTTGTCGCGCAGCGCCAGCTCGCGCAGCAGCGTGGCGTGGCGCAGGTCCTCGTCGCTGTAGGCCACCGGCTGCGCCGATGAGCCGCCCGCGGCCAGCAGGGCGCCGGCCTGCAGCAGGCGGCGGCGCTGCAGCATCACTTGGCCGTGGGCATCACGAACTCGGCACCGCGACCGATGCTGTCCGGCCAGCGCTGCATCACGCTCTTCTGCTTGGTGTAGAAGCGCACGCCCTCTTCGCCGTAGGCATGCATGTCGCCGAACAGGCTGCGCTTCCAGCCGCCGAAGCCGTGCCAGGCCATCGGCACCGGGATCGGCACGTTGATGCCCACCATGCCCACCTGCACGCGGCGCGCGAACTCGCGCGCGGTGCCGCCGTCGCTGGTGAAGCAGGCCACGCCGTTGCCGAACTCGTGCGCGTTGACGAGCGCCAGCGCCGCGGCCATGTCGGGCACGCGCACGCAGGCCAGCACCGGGCCGAAGATCTCTTCCTTGTAGATGCGCATCGCGGGCGTGACGTGGTCGAACAGCGTGCCGCCGGTGAAGAAGCCGTTCTCGAAGCCGGCCACCGTGTGGCCGCGGCCGTCCACCACCAGCGTGGCGCCTTCCTCGACGCCGATGCCGATGTAGTTCTCGATGCGGTCGCGCGCTTCCTTCGTGACGATGGGGCCCATCTCGGCGTCGAGCTCCATGCCGTTCTTGATCTTCAGCGCGCGCGCGCGCTCGGCCAGCTTCGGCACGATGCGGTCGGCCACGTCGCCCACCAGCACCGCGACGCTGATCGCCATGCAGCGCTCGCCGGCGCTGCCGTAGCCCGCGCCGATGAGCGCGTCCACCGCCTGCTCGATGTCGGCGTCGGGCATCACGACCATGTGGTTCTTCGCGCCGCCCAGCGCCTGCACGCGCTTGCCGTGGTGGGCGCCGGTTTCGTAGATGTACTGCGCGATCGGCGTGCTGCCGACGAAGCTCAGCGCCTTCACGTCGGGGTGCGTGAGCAGTGCGTCCACCGCCACCTTGTCGCCCTGCACGACGCTGAACACACCGTCGGGCAGGCCGGCCTGCTGCAGCAGCTCGGCCATGAACAGGCTGGGGCTGGGGTCGCGCTCGCTCGGCTTCAGGATGAAGGCGTTGCCGGCGGCCAGCGCCACCGGGAACATCCAGCACGGCACCATGCACGGGAAGTTGAACGGCGTGATGCCGGCCACCACGCCCAGCGGCTGGCGCAGGGTCCAGTTGTCGATGCCGGTGGAGACCTGGTCGGTGTAGTCGCCCTTCAGCAGCTGGGGCACGCCGCAGGCGAACTCGACGATGTCGATGCCACGGCTGACCTCGCCCTGCGCGTCGGTGAAGACCTTGCCGTGCTCGGCGGTGATCATGGCCGCCAGCGTGTCCTTGTGCTGGTTCAGCAGCGCGAGGAAGTTGTTCATCACGCGCGCGCGACGGATCGGCGGCGTGTCGCCCCAGGCCGGCTGCGCCGCCTGCGCGGCGGCCACCGCGGCGTCGACGTCGGCGCGGCTGGCCAGCAGCACCTGGCGCGCGACCGCGCCGGTGGCCGGGTTGTAGACGGCCTGGGTGCGGCTGGCGGTGTCGCCGGTGCCGGCACCGATGCCGACGCTCGGGCGGCCGCCGATCCAGTGGCCGATGGTGTGGGTGGCGGTGTAGGCTGCGGCCATCGCGGGTCTCCTGGGTGAGCCCGCCAGTCTAGGTCAAAGCGACGGCCCGAAAAAAAGGCCCGCCGGCGGCGCTGGGCCGCAGGCGGGCACTGGAAGTCCTTCGGAAAGGACGTCGTTGGGACCGGGGGCCGGGGGCGCCGTCACCGTGCAGTGACGCTGCCGCGCGATGCACGACAATCGCCGCAGGCCGTGCCGGCGACTGTAGTCGCGGCCGTGCCGAGCGACCATCCACCGAAGAGAGGACGGTTCCGTCCATGACCCCGACGCCCAGCACCGCACCGCTCGACGACAACGACCTCGCCCGCCTGCAGGACCTGCTGGACCAGGTGCCCGACCCGCTGGAGCCGCTGGACGCGATGGCGCTCGACGGCTACCTGTGCGGCGTGCTGCTGCAACCGGCACCGGTGCCGCCCGAGCGCTGGCTGCAGTTCGTCACCGACATCGAAGGCCGCGCGCTGCCGGCGTCGTACCCGCTGGCCGAACTGCACGCCCTGGTGCGCCGCCGCCACGCCGAGCTCGACCGCGCCATCGCCGACCGCCAGTGGTTCGACCCCTGGATCTACCAGCTCGAGGAAGACGCCACGCCGTCCGAGACCGTGCTGCCCTGGGTGGCAGGGTTCGCGGCCGCGATGGACCTGTTCCCCGGCGTGATGGACAGCGACGACCCCGAGCTGGTGGAGCCGCTGGCGCTGCTGTACCGCCACTTCGACCCCGACGACCTGGAAGACGCCGATGCGCTGCTGGCCGTGATCGAAACCCTTGAGCCTGCGCGCGACCTGGCCGAGGCGGTGGAAGACCTGGTGCGCAGCCTGATGCTGATGGCCGACGTCACCCGGCCGCGGCGTGCCGCGCCGCCGCCGCGCAGCAGCCCGCCGCGTGGCGGTGGCCCGCGCCGCGGGCGGCGCTGAGCCAGATCAGCCGCGGGCGGCGCTGAGCAAGACCGGCGTGCCAGCCGGCCGTGCAGCAGTCCTGCCGGCGACAGGGGCAAGGTGCGGCCAGGTCGTGGTGTGCCTGCGGCGGTGCCTAACATCGAAAATTCTCGTTGTTGCTCGATCCATCGCAGCCGTCGCCCCATGCGTCCGTCTTCGTCACGCCCGTCCCTGCCCCGCCTGGCCACCACCGCCGCCCTTGCCTGGCTGGTCGCCGCCACCGCCGCCGCACAGCCGGCGCCATCCCCCGAGGCCAATTGGCAAGGCCTGCGCTCGTACCAGGTCTGGCACGACGAGCTGCCCGAGCGGCTCGACCCGGCGCAGGTGGACGTGGTGGTGCTGTCGCCCGACGAACGCTGCAAGCCGCCCGGCCGCACCGGGCCGTTCGGGCTGCCGCTGCCGCCGCTGATCGACCCCACCACGCAGACGCTGTGCCGCCAGCTCGAGGCCTTCGTGCAGGCGCCGCCCGAACCACTGCCGGTGCCGGTGCGGCTGGCGACGCAGGCCCTGGCCAGCCGCCAGCCGGCAGCCATCGTGGCGGCGCTGCAACCGGCGCCGCAGCGCCGCTACGTGGCACTGGTGGCCTGGCACTGGCAGGCGGTGCAGCGCGACACGCACTGGCTGTTCGAGGAAGCCGTGCTCGACCGCGAGACCGGCCGCTGGATCTGGCACGCCGCGCGCGCGCACGACGTGCTGCTGCTCGACGCCAAGTGGACGCAGGAAACGGCGCGGCGCACATTGCGCGGCCTGCTGCGCCACGAGCTGCCGCGCGACCTGCTCGGCCGCAACTGGTGGCGCGACGCCGTGCCCGTGTCCGGCAGCCGCTGGGTGCCGGCGGCCGAGATGGCGGCCTGGCAGCCCGGCGAGCGCGCCGGGCTGGCGCTGCTCAACAGCTACAACGTGCCGCCGGTGCACCAGGCGCAGCGCGCGGCCAAGCTGTGGCCCGCAGGCACGCCCGAGCCAGCCGAGCCGCAGGGTGTCGACTGGAGCACCTGGACCACCCTGCGCAGCCCGCAGGCCACGCCGCTGCTGCCCGCCGGCACGCTGGCGCTGCTGGAGCTGCCGCCGGGCGAGTACGCGGTGCGCGTGGGCACCGCCGTCGAGACGCTGCGGCTGGAGCCGGGGCGCGTCACCACGCTGCACATGGTGCGCCCGCTGGTCGGCAACAGCGTGGCCATCGCGCAGGAGCCCGAGACCTGGTGGCGCGCGCAGGCCGTGGCGCCGCGCTGGCGCCACGCCTTCCAGGCCCAGCCGCCGGCGCAGGGCAGCAGCGGCCTGGTGCCCTGGTTCCAGCCGTAGCTCAGGCCGGGGCGCCGAACACGCTGCGCGCGTACAGCCCCAGGCCCTGCGCGACGCTGGCAAAGCGGTCGCCGCGCACCCGGCGCGCCGCCGGGAAGCCTGCGGCGATGCGGTCCACCAGCGGCGTCAGGCCGGTGGAGCCGCCGGTGAAGTACAGCACTTCCACCGCCTCGGGCGCCACGCCGGCCATGCGCACCGTCTCGCGCGCCGCCTGCACGATGCGCGCGAGGTCGGTCTCGATGGCCTCTGCCGCCTGCGCTTCGGCCAGCGCGGCCCGCAGCCCGGTTTCCACCAGCCCCAGGTCGATGGCCGCCGCGCCGCGCGTGGCGACGTCGATCTTGGCCTGCTCGGCGGCGCCGGCCAGCGCGTGCCCCAGCCGGTCTTCCAGCACCGTCATCAGCCGCACGTGGTGCGCCGAGTCGGCGTACCAGCTCTTCATGCGGCGCAGTTCGGCCACGCGGGCCGGGGCGTAGACGGTGTTGATCAGGTGCCAGGTCGCAAGGTCGAAGTAGACGCTGCTGGGCACCTCGCGCCCGGGCTGGCCGTGCTGCGGCGGGCCGAAGCTGCGGTAGCCCAGCAGCGGCAGGATCGCGGCCAGCTCGACGTGGCGGTCGAAGTCGGTGCCGGCGCTGTGCACGCCGTGGTTGGCCAGGATGTCGTCGCGGCGGTCCATCCGGCCGGCACGCGCCGGGCCCACGCGCACCAGCGAAAAGTCGGAGGTGCCGCCGCCGATGTCGGCCACCAGCACCAGCTGCTCGTGGTCGACGGTGCTCTCGTGGTCCAGCGCCGCGGCGATGGGTTCGTACTGGAAGCGCACCTCGTCGAAGCCCACCGCGCGCGCCGCCGCTTCCAGCGCCGCCTGCGCCTGCGCGTCGCGCTCGGGTTCGCCGTCGACGAAGAACACCGGCCGCCCCAGCACCACGCGGTGCAGCGGCGCGCCGGCCGCGGCTTCGGCCATGCGCTTCAGGTGGCGCAGGTAGCCACTGATGATGTCGGCGTAGCGCACGCCGCGGCCGCCGCCGACGTCGGTGCTCTGGCCCACGAGGTCGGAGCCCAGGATGCTCTTCATCGACCGCATCAGGCGCCCGTCGATGCCCTCGACGTAGGCCGCCACCGCGGCGCGGCCGTACAGCCGCTCGGGCTCGGCGTGGGCGTTGCTGCCGTCGGCACGGTAGAACACCGCGGTCGGCATCGTCGGGTGGCCCGGTTCCAGTTCGACCAGGCGCACGCCGCGCGGCCCCTCGGGCAGCGCGATGGCCGAATTGGAGGTTCCGAAGTCGATGGCCGCGAAGCCAGGGGTGGGTGCAGGCACGCAGGTCAGCAGGGTTGGCGCAGCGGGGCGCGGATTGTAGGCATGCCCTCCGGCTGGCCAAAGCCGAGAAATGCGACACACTGGCTGCGGACATCCCTCAAGTTGCGGCGGGCGGCGGCCGACACACTGGTAACAAGCACTTACCGGGGCCGCGCGATGCACAAGACCAGCCACTCTCCAGGACTGTTTCGCCGCCTCGTCCGCCGCCCGGTGCCGCTGGAGCCCGACGCGGCCGACATGGGCACCTGCTTCGGCCTGGAACTGAGCTTCGACGCCCCCGCCGCATCGACGCCGCCCGCAGCGGCCTCGCGCCTGCCGGCCTGGATGCCGAAACTGGGCCTGCGGGCCAAGGGCACTCCATAGCCGTCAGACCTGGGCCGTGAGGCGGCCGATAGAATCAGGCCATGAGCCGACTCTCGTTTCGCGAACAAGTGCTGCGGGTTCGCGAGGACGCCATCGTCTCGTCGGTGAACCGTCTGCTGGCCGAGAAAGGTTTCGACCTGATGACGGTGGACGAGGTGGCTGCCGACGTCGGCATCGCCAAGGCCAGCCTGTACAAGCACTTCGCCTCGAAAGAGGCCCTGGCCGCCGCCGCGATGGTGCGCGTGCTGCAGCGCACGCTGGCCACCATCGAGGCCGAGGCCGAACAGGCGCCCGAAGCGCGCGCCTTCGCCCACCTGCAGGCCGTGACGCGCTGGGCGCTGCAGGTGCAGCTGGCCGGCGAGATGCCGTCGCTGCCATCGCAGAACTCCACGCTGCGCGCCGAGCTGATGGCGAGCAAGGGCTACCTCGACCTGCTGATGCAGGTGAGCGACCGGCTCGGCGCCTGGATCGTGCAGGCGCAGGCCGACGGCGATATCGACCCGGCGCTGCCGCCCGAGCTGGTGCTCTACACCATCTTCGCGCGCGCCTGCGACCCGGTGCCGGCCTTCATGAAGGCCAGCGAGCGCTTCGACGACACGCAGATCGTCGAGTGGGTGCTGGGCACCTGCTTCAACGGACTGCGCAGCCGTTAGGCCCGCGCCCGGAGCGCCCGCGGCGCCCGCGCTTCAGCGGATCAGCAGCGCGGGCGTGCCGCACTTGGCCAGCACCTTCGTGGCCACCGAGCCCAGCACGAGGTTGCCGAACGAGCCGTGGCCGTGCGAGCCCATCATCAGCAGGTCGAACTTGCCCTTGTCGGCCGCGGCGGCGATGGTGTCGGCCGGCGGACCGACCTTGGCGACGAACGTGGCCTTGATGCCCTGCTTGGTGAAGAACGTGCGCAGCGGCTTGAAGATCTTCTCGGCCTCGTCCTCGTAGTGCGACTTCAGCACCTCCTTGTCGAGCACCGCAGCGGCACGCGGCGGCACGGCAGGCACGGCGGTGATCAGCGTGTACTCGTGCTGCGCGCCCAGCCATTCGTCGTGGGCCGCCAGATAGGCCAGCATGCGCTTGGTGAACGGGCTGCCATCGACGGCTGCGAGGATCTTCATGGGGGTCTCCTGGTGAGTCTGTGCGTGAAGGAAGTGTTGCATGCGGCCCGTGGCGGACCTTGAGCAACATCAATCGGATTCTTGCAGACGCGCCGGGCGCGGGACCTCGATGAGCCGCAGCGGATCGTGGCCATCGGCCTCGCCCTTGGCCAGCAGTCCGCGCGCCTGGCAGACCACGCGCGCGGGGCGCCGGCCGGGGCGCTCCACGGTGTAGTCGTGGCGGCAGTGCAGGTGGCCGTGCAGCCACAGGTCGGCGCGTGCGATCAGGTCATCGTCGGCGCTGCAGAAGCTGGCCGTGCCGGGCTGGCGGCCGTAGCGCGGGTCGGCGCTGCGCAGGCTGGGCGCGAAGTGCGTGACGACCACCGTGTGGTCCCAGCGCCCGGCGGCCGGCGTCGCGAGCGCCTGTTCGAGCCAGGCGCGGCAGGCCAGGCCCTCGTCGCGCACTCCCGCGGCGTCGAAGGGCTGGCCGCCGCGCGTGGCCGCCATCAGGCGCATGAAGTAGCCGGCGGCACGCATCGCGCGCTCGCGCTGGGCGGCCCCGAAGAGATCGAAGTCGCTCCAGCGCGTGGCGCCGACGAAGCGCACGCGGTGGCCGTCGGCCGCGGTGACGGTGGTGGCCTCGCGCTGCAGCAGCTGCAGGCCGTGGCGGGCGCAGGTGGCGCGCAGCGCCGGCCAGGCGTCGTGCAGCTCGCGGCCGTCGAACTCGTGGTTGCCGGCCACCACCAGCACAGGCACCGGCCAGCCGGCAAAGCGCGCGTAGCCGTCCCAGCGCGCGTCGATGTCGCCGGCCAGCACCAGCACGTCGGCCCCGGGTGCGGGCACGGGGTCGAAGACCTCGGTCTCCAGGTGCAGGTCGGACAGCAGCTGCAGCTTCATGCGCAGCCCCCGCACCCGGACCAGCACCCGCAGCCGCGCAGCCCGGCGTGTGCGCGGGCCGCGGTCGCGGCGGGGCTCAGGCCGCCAGCCGCGCTTCGATGCGCGCCATCGTCGCCGGCAGTTCGGCCGGCAGGTGGTACTCGAGCTGCTGGAACAGCTCGGCGTGCAGCCGCAGCTCCTGCTGCCACGCGGCCTTGTCGATGCCGATGACGCTGGCGAACTGCGCCCGGCTGAAGGCCAGTCCGTCCCAGCGCAGGTCTTCATAGCGCGGGCTGACGCCGAAGACGTTGTCCTCGCCCTGCGCGGTGCCGGTGACGCGGCCCAGCATCCATTCCAGCACGCGCATGTTCTCGCCGTAGCCCGGCCACACGAACTTGCCGTCGGCGCCCTTGCGGAACCAGTTGACGCAGAAGATGGCCGGCGCCTTCGCGCCCAGCGTGCTGCCGATGTTCAGCCAGTGCTGGAAGTGGTCGGCCATGTTGTAGCCGGCGAACGGCAGCATCGCGAACGGGTCGCGGCGCACCACGCCCTGCTGGCCGGCGGCGGCGGCGGTGGTCTCGCTGCCCATCGTGGCGGCCATGTACACGCCCTCGACCCAGGTGCGGGCCTGCGTCACCAGCGGCACCGTGGTGCTGCGGCGGCCGCCGAAGATGAAGGCGTCGATCGGCACGCCGTCGGCGTTGTCCCAGTCGGGGTCGAGCACGGGGTTGTTGGTGGCGGCCACAGTGAAGCGCGCGTTCGGGTGCGCGGCCTTGGCGCCGGTCTCCTTGGCGATCGCCGGCGTCCAGTCCTTGCCCTGCCAGTCGATCAGGTGCGCCGGCGGCGTGTCGGTCATGCCTTCCCACCACACGTCGCCGTCGTCGGTCAGCGCGACGTTGGTGAAGATCACGTCGGACTTCAGCGAGTCCATGCAGTTCGGGTTGGTCAGGTTGTTGGTGCCCGGCGCGACACCGAAGTAACCCGCCTCGGGGTTGATCGCGTACAGGCGGCCGTCGGCGTGCGGCTTGATCCAGGCGATGTCGTCGCCCACCGTCGTGACCTTCCAGCCGGCGTAGCCCTCGGGCGGCACCATCATCGAGAAGTTGGTCTTGCCGCAGGCGCTGGGGAAGGCGGCGGCGACGTGGAACTTGCGGCCCTCGGGGTTGGTGACGCCCAGGATCAGCATGTGCTCGGCCAGCCAGCCCTGGTCGCGGCCCATGGTGGAGGCGATGCGCAGCGCGAAGCACTTCTTGCCCAGCAGCGCGTTGCCGCCGTAGCCCGAGCCGTAGCTCCAGATCTCGCGCGTCTCGGGGTAGTGCACGATGTACTTGGTCTTGTTGCAGGGCCACGGCACGTCGGCCTGCCCGGCAGCCAGCGGCGCGCCGACCGTGTGCACGCAGGGCACGTAGGCGCCGTCCTCGCCCAGCAGGTCGAGCACCGGGCGGCCCATGCGCGTCATCGTGCGCATGCTGATCGCGACGTAGGGGCTGTCGGTCAGCTCGACGCCGATGTGGCTGATGTGCGAGCCCAGCGGGCCCATCGAGAACGGCACCACGTACAGCGTGCGGCCCTTCATCGCGCCGCGGAACAACGCCTGTTCGCCGGTCTGCAGCAGCGCGCGCATCTCGGCAGGTGCCATCCAGTTGTTGGTGGGGCCGGCTTCTTCCTTGCGTTCGCTGCAGATGAAGGTGCGGTCCTCGACACGCGCGACGTCGCTGGGGTCGCTGCTGGCCAGGAAGCTGCGCGGGCGCAGTTCGGGGTTGAGCTTCTTCATCGTGCCGGCGGCCACGAGCTGCTCGCACAGGCGGTCGTATTCGGCGGCGGAGCCGTCGCACCAGTACACGCTCTCGGCCTCGGTGAGCGCGGCAATCTCGGCCACCCAAGCCACCAGGCGCTGGTGCTTGACATGGGCGGGCACGTTCAGGCGCAAGCCTTCCATCACGGGACGGTTCATCGGAAACACTCCAATCAAGGTAGACAAAGGCGGAATTGGGCGAGCCCCGCTGCACGCGAAGCTCGCCCAATGCCACACCTGTCCGCTTCCGGACCCCAGGGGGACGACAATTGTGCGGGCGAATGTAATCGCGCTGTAACTCGCGGCCGGCATGGCCTCATGCAAATTCGGAATACCGTGATGCGGTCCACGACCGGCCCGTCCACACCCTCTCAGCTTGAAGGCACGAACCCGTGATGCAGGTGCTCCATGTCAACCGCGCTGCAGCCCGCGAGACGCTGATCAACGGCCGCAAGCTGCGCACCGCCATCGCCAAGCAGACGGTCGACGGCCCAGTGAGCGTGCACCCACTTGGCCTGGACGGCGACGAGCAGGCCGATCTCACCGTGCACGGCGGCATCAGCAAGGCCGTCTATGCGTATCCGCAGGAGCACTTTGCGTTTTGGCAGACCGTGCGCGCGCAGGCGCGCGTGACGTTGTGGGACGACCCCGTGGCGCCGGGCCTGTTCGGCGAGAACCTCACGGTGCAGGGGCTGCTGGAAGACCAGTTGTGGATCGGCGACCGGCTGGAGCTGCCGCACTGCGTGCTGGCGGTGAGCGAGCCGCGCTTTCCGTGCTTCAAGTTCAACGCCGCGATGGGCTTCAACCAGGCGAGCAAGCTGATGGTGCAGTCGGGCTTCTGCGGCAGCTACCTGGCAGTGATCGAGCCCGGCACCGTGGCAGCGGGCGACACGATCCGGCTGGTGCCGGGGCCGCGCGAGGTCAACCTGCGCGAGCTGTTCCGCGCCCGCGCGCGGGCCTGACCCAGACGTTCAGCCGGCGCCACGCCGGTACAGCAGCGGCGTCAGCGTCAGCACCGCCACGTAGCGCACGACCTGGAAGGCGGTGACCACCGGCACGCCCAGCTGCAGCACCTTGGCCGTGATCGCCATCTCGGCGATGCCGCCGGGCGCGGTGGCCAGCACCGCGGTGGCCGGGTGCAGCCCGACGGCCCACGCCAGCCCCCACGCGGCCAGCGCGCTGGCGGCCAGCATCACCAGCGTGCCCGTGGCCACGCTGCCCAGCCAGCGCGGCGCGGCGTGCACGAAGTCCGGCGTGAACCGCGTGCCCAGCGCGATGCCGATGAAGAGCTGCGCCGCCGGGCTGGCCCAGGCCGGCAGCGCCGACAGCTCGATGCCCGCTGCGGTGAGTGCCACCGTGACGGCCAGCGCGCCCAGCACGAAGGGGTTGGGCGCGCGCAGCCGGTGCAGCACCGCGATGCCCAGTGCCGTGGCTGCCAGCAGCAGCACCAGCCCGCCGGCGTGCACGGCACCGCCGGCCGGCGGCGTCGGGTCCAGGCCCTGCACGCCGCTGAACTGCAGGCCCAGCGGCACCAGCAGCACGACCAGCAGCACGCGCAGCGAGTGCGCCGCCGCCACACGGTCGACGCGCCCACCGTGGCGTTCGGCCAGCACCGCCATCTCGCTGGCACCGCCGATCGCCGCGGCAAAACACGCGGTGGCGCGGTCGACGCCGTTGCTGCGGCGCAGGAACTGCTGGAACAGGTGCCCCAGCAGCAGCGCCCAGACCACGCCCAGCACGATGGCCGGCGCCAGACACCCGATCAGCGCCAGCACCGCAGGCGTGAAGTACAGCCCGAGCGCGATGCCGATCACCCACTGGCCGCCGTTGCGCAGCCGGTTCGAGGCCCGCAACGGCAGCCCGGCCACGCCGCACAGCGCGGTGGCCAGCAGCGGGCCCAGCATCCAGGGCAGCGGCACGTGCAGCGCCCGCGCCGCCAGGGCTGCCGCGGTGGCCAGCACCAGCGTGCCGGCCAGCCGCAGCGCAGCACCCGCGCTAGGCGGTCGCCACATCCAGCGTCGGGTAGTCGGTGTAGCCGGCGGCGCCGCCGCCGTACAGCAGTGCCGGGTTCAGCGCATTCCAGGGCGCGTCTTCGCGCAGGCGGCGGCAGAGGTCGGGGTTGCCGATGAAGGGTCGGCCGAAGGCCACCAGGTCGGCAGCGCCGGCGGCCACGGCATCCTGCGCCATCGCGCGGCCGTAGCCGTTGTTCACCATCCAGGCGCCGGGGAAGAGGCGGCGCAGCGCCGCATAGTCGAAGGGCGCAACGTCGCGCGGCCCGCCGGTCTGGCCTTCGATGACGTGGATGAACGCCAGCCCCAGCGGCGCGATCTGCTGCACCGCGTATTCGAACAGCGCCTGCGCGTTGCTGTCCTGGCCGGCGTCGTTCACCGGCGTCACCGGCGACAGGCGCACGCCGGTGCGGCCGCCGCCGATCTCGCGGGCCACGGCCGTCATCACCTCGACCAGCAGCCGCGCGCGGTTGGGGATGCTGCCGCCGTAGGCGTCGGCGCGGTCGTTGATGCTGTCGCGCAGGAACTGGTCGATCAGGTAGCCGTTGGCAGCGTGCACCTCGACGCCGTCGAAGCCGGCGGCGATCGCGTTGCGCGCCGCCAGGCGGTACTGCTCGACGATGCCGGGCAGTTCGTCGGTGCGCAGCGCACGCGGCTGCGAACACGGCACGAAGCCTTCGGCGACGAAGGTCTTGCTGTTGGCGACCTTGCTGGTCGACGACAGCGGCGCCGCGCCGCCGGGCTGCAGCGACACGTGCGAGATGCGGCCCACGTGCCACAGCTGCACCACGATGCGGCCGCCTTCGGCGTGCACGGCGTCGGTGACCTGGCGCCAGGCGGCGACCTGCTCGGGGCTGTGGATGCCCGGCGTGTCGAGGTAGCCCTGGCCCTGCGGGCTGATCTGGGTGGCCTCGGAGATGATCAGGCCGGCGCCGGTGGCCGGGTTGGCGCGCTGGCGGTAGTAGGTGGCCATCAGCGCGTTGGGCAGCTGGCCGACGGCGCGGTTGCGCGTCAGCGGGGCCATGACGATGCGGTTGGCGAGCGTGATGTCGCCGATCTGGAGGGGGTCGAAGAGAGTGCTCATGGCGCCGAGGCTATCGCAGTGCAGCATTTCGTGCTGATGGCAGCCGCGGCGGGCGCCGGTACCGGGCTGGGCATGGCACAGTCGCGCCCATGCTCGCCTACCGACACGCCTTCCATGCCGGCAACCACGCCGACGTGCTGAAACACACCGCCTACGTCGCGGTGCTGCGCCACATGGCGCAGAAGGACAAGGGCATGCGCATCATCGACACGCACGCCGGCGCCGGCGGCTATTCCCTGGAGAGCCGCTACGCACAGCAGGGCGGCGAGTTCGAGGCCGGCATCGCGCGCCTGTGGGGCCGCGACGACCTGCCGCCGGCGCTGGCCGACTACGTGGGCCTGGTGCGCCAGTTCAACAGCGGCGGCAAGCTGCAGCAGTACCCGGGCTCGCCGGCGCTGGCGCAGCTGCTGCTGCGGCCGCAGGACCAGCTGCGGCTGTTCGAGATGCACCCCACCGACCACAAGATCCTGGCCTCGTACCTGGGCGGACAGCCGGGCATCGAGGTGGGCCTGGGCGACGGCTTTGCGGCGCTGAAGGCGCAGCTGCCGCCCCCCACACGCCGCGGCGTCGTGATGATCGACCCCAGCTACGAGATCAAGACTGACTACGCCCGCGTGCTGGCGGCGCTGCGCGAGGCGCTGACGCGTTTTCCGGAGGCAGTGGTGCTGATCTGGCTGCCGCAGGTGCGCATCCTGGAAGCGCAGACGCTGCCGCAGCGGCTGAAGGCCACCGCCGACGCGCAGGCCAGGAAGGGCTGGCTGCTGGCCACGCTGACCGTGGGCACCACCGACGAGAAGGGCTTCGGCATGTTCGGCAGCCAGGTGTTCGTGGCCAACCCGCCGCACACGCTGCGCGAGGCGCTGGCGCCGGCCCTGCCCTGGCTGGCCGAGCACCTGGGCACGCCAGGCGTGGCAGCGCACAAGCTGGAAGCGCACGGCGGCTGAGGCCGCAGCTCCAGGAGCGGCTAGTCGATCCCGCGCGCCCGGTCCGCCTTGAACTGCGCGCGGAAGGCCTCGAAGCGGCCCGCATCCAGCGCGTCGCGCACCTCCTGCATCAGGTGCAGGTAGTAATGCAGGTTGTGGATCGTGGTCAGCATCGGCCCCAGCATCTCCCCGCAGCGGTCCAGGTGGTGCAGGTAGGCGCGGCTGAAGTGGCTGCAGGTGTGGCAGCTGCAGGTGGGGTCCAGCGGGCGCTCGTCGGCCTTGTGGCGCGCGTTGCGGATCTTCAGGTCGCCAAAGCGCGTGAACAGGTGGCCGTTGCGCGCGTTGCGCGTGGGCATCACGCAGTCGAACATGTCCACGCCCTGCGCCACGCCTTCCACCAGGTCCTCGGGCGTGCCCACGCCCATCAGGTAGCGCGGCTTGTGCGGCGGCAGCCGGTGCGGGGTGTGCGCCATGATGCGCAGCATCTCGTCCTTGGGCTCGCCGACGCTGACGCCGCCGACCGCGTAGCCGGGGAAGTCCATCGCGGCCAGCGCTTCCAGCGACTCCTGCCGCAGGTGCTCGAACATGCCGCCCTGCACGATGCCGAACAGCGCGTTCGGGTTCTCGAGCCGCGCGAACTCGTCCTTCGAGCGCCGCGCCCAGCGCAGGCTGAGCTCCATCGACTGCCGCGCCTGGGCCTCGGTGGTGATGGCGCCCTTGGTCTCGTAGGGCGTGCACTCGTCGAACTGCATCACGATGTCGCTGTTCAGCACGGTCTGGATCTGCATGCTGACCTCGGGCGTGAGGAACAGCTTGTCGCCGTTCACGGGCGACGCGAAGCGCACGCCTTCCTCGCTGATCTTGCGCATCTCGCCCAGGCTCCAGACCTGGAAGCCGCCGCTGTCGGTGAGCATCGGCTTGTCCCAGCCCTCGAAGCGGTGCAGGCCGCCGAACTGGCGGATCACGTCCAGCCCCGGCCGCATCCACAGGTGGAAGGTGTTGCCCAGGATGATCTGCGCGCCCATCTCGTGCAGCGAGCGCGGCATCACGCCCTTCACGGTGCCGTAGGTGCCCACGGGCATGAAGATGGGCGTCTGCACGACGCCGTGGTTGAGCGTCAGCCGCCCGCGGCGCGCGTGGCCTTCGGTGCCCAGCAGTTCGAAATTCAGCATGCGGCGATTGTCAACGCGTGCGGTCCAGCAGCATCGCGTCGCCGTAGCTGAAGAAGCGGTAGCGCGCCTCGACGGCGTGGCGGTACAGCGCATGCACGTGGGCGTGGCCGGCGAAGGCGCTGACCAGCATCAGCAGCGTGCTGCGCGGCAGGTGGAAGTTGGTGATCAGCCGGTCGACGACGCGGAACGTGAAGCCCGGGCGGATGAAGATGTCGGTCTCGCCGCGGAACGGCGCCAGCACGCCGCCGCGGGCCGCGCTTTCCAGCGCGCGCAGCGTGGTGGTGCCGGCGGCCACGACGCGCCCGCCGGCCGCCTGCGTGGCGGCGATGGCGGCCACCGTCTCGGCGCCGACCTCGAACCACTCGCTGTGCATGCGGTGCTCGTCGAGGTTGTCGCTGCGCACCGGCTGGAAGGTGCCGGCGCCCACGTGCAGCGTGATCGCTGCGCGGCGCACGCCGCGGGCGTCCAGCGCCGCCAGCACGGCCTCGTCGAAGTGCAGCGAGGCCGTGGGCGCCGCCACCGCGCCGGGGCGGGCCGCGAACACGGTCTGGTAGCGCGCCACGTCTTCGGGCGCGTCCTCGTGCGTGATGTATGGCGGCAGCGGCACGTGGCCGTGGCGCTGCAGCAGCACGAACGGGTCGTCCGGGAAACGCAGGTGGAACAGCGCGTTCTCGGGGCCGGCGCGGCCCAGCACCTCGGCGTCGAAGGCGTCGGCGAAACGCACCACGGTGCCCGGCCGAGGCGACTTGCTGGCGCGCAGGTGCGCCAGCACCTCGTGGCCGGGCAGCACGCGCTCGACCAGCGCCTCGACCGCGCCGCCCGTGGGTTTCTCGCCCAGCAGCCGCGCCTTCACGACCTGCGTGTCGTTGAAAACCAGCAGGTCGCCGGGGGACAGCAGCGCGGGCAGGTCGCGGAACACGCGGTCCACCGGCGTGGCACCGCGGCCATCGAGCAGAAGCGAGGCGCTGCGCTCGGGCGCGGGATGCTGGGCGATCAGTTCGGGCGGCAGCTCGAAGTCGAAGTCGGTCAGCGAGTAGGCAGGCAGGGCGGCATCGCTCATGGCCGCGATTGTCGGCCAAGGCCGCGCCATGCGGCCGATCCCGCAGAATGCCCGCACCCCGCGTCAGCCCCATGCCCGCCGCCCCCCCAACCCTGCCGAAGCCTGCCCCAAAGTCCGCACCGCAGCGGGCGCTGGAGCGCCTGGGGCTCGTGCGCGACATCGACCTCGCGCTGCACCTGCCGATGCGCTACGAGGACGAGACGCGCATCCACGCCATCGGCCCGCTGCGCGACGGCGACGTGGCGCAGGTGGAAGGCGTGGTCAGCGAGTGCCGCATCGAGACCCGTTCGCGCCGGCAGCTCTTGGTGACGCTGGACGACGACAGCGGCAGCCTGCGCCTGCGCTTCCTGAACTTCTACCCCAGCACGCAGAAGCAGCTGGCGGTGGGCCTGCGCGTGCGCGCCCGCGGCGAGGTGCGCGGCGGCTTCCTCGGCCAGGAGATGGTGCACCCGGTGGTGAAGGCCGTGCAGCCCGGAGCGCCACTGCCGCAGGCGCTGACGCCGGTGTACCCGGCCTCGGCCCAGCTGCCGCAGGCCTACCTGCGCAAGGCCGTGGCCTCGGGCCTGCAGCGCGCGCCGCTGGACGAACTGCTGCCGCCCGGCACCGTGCCCGCCGGCCTGCCGCCCCTGCGCGAGGCGCTGCTGGCGCTGCACCACCCGCCGCCGGGCGTGGCGCTGGCGGCGCTGGAAGACCACAGCCACCCGGCCTGGCAGCGGCTGAAGTTCGACGAGCTGCTGGCGCAGCAGCTGTCGCAGCTGCAGGCCCAGCACGCGCGCGCCGCGCTGCGCGCGCCGATGCTGCGCGACACCGCGCTGCCGCAACGGCTGCGTGCGCAGCTGCCGTTCACGCTGACGGCGGCGCAGGAGCGCGTGGTGGCCGAGATCGTCGCCGACCTCGGCCGGCCGCAGCCCATGCACCGGCTGCTGCAGGGCGATGTCGGCTCGGGCAAGACGGTGGTCGCGGCGCTGGCCGCCGCGGTGGCCATCGGCGCCGGCTGGCAGTGTGCGCTGATGGCGCCGACCGAGATCCTGGCCGAGCAGCACTTCGCGAAGCTGGTCGACTGGCTGCGGCCGCTGGGCCTGCAGGTGGCGTGGCTGTCGGGCAGCCGCAAGGGCAAGGGCCGCGCGCAGCAGCTGGCCCAGGTGGCCTCGGGCGAGGCCATGCTGGTGGTGGGCACGCACGCCGTGATCCAGCACGACGTGCAGTTCGCGAGGCTGGGCCTGGCGGTGGTGGACGAGCAGCACCGCTTCGGCGTCGCGCAGCGGCTGGCGCTGCGCGCCAAGCTGGAGTCGCAGCGCCTGGAGCCGCACCTGCTGATGATGAGCGCCACGCCGATCCCGCGCACGCTGGCGATGACCTACTTCGCCGACCTCGACGTCAGCACCATCGACGAACTGCCGCCCGGGCGCACGCCGGTGGTGACCAAGGTGTTCGCCGACGGCAAGCGCGATCTCGTCATCGCGAAGATCCGCGACGAGGTGCGCCAGGGCCGCCAGGTCTACTGGGTCTGCCCGCTGGTGGAAGAGAGCGAGCACCTGGACCTGCAGAACGCCACCGAGACCCACGCGCAGCTCGCGGCCGCGCTGCCCGGCGCGGCGGTGGGCCTGCTGCACGGCCGCATGCCGGCGGCCGAGAAGGCGGCCGTGATGGCGCAGTTCAAGCAGGGGCAGCTGCAGGTGCTGGTGGCCACCACCGTGATCGAGGTCGGCGTGGACGTGCCCAACGCCAGCCTGATGGTGATCGAGCACGCCGAGCGCTTCGGCCTGGCGCAGCTGCACCAGCTGCGCGGCCGCGTGGGCCGCGGCGCCGTGGCCAGCGTGTGCGTGCTGCTGTACACCGCACCGCTGTCCGACACCGGCAAGGCTCGGCTGCGCGCGATGGCCGAGACCACCGACGGCTTCGAGATCGCACGCCGCGACCTGGAGATCCGCGGCCCGGGCGAGTTCATGGGCGCGCGCCAGAGCGGCGACGCGCTGCTGCGCTTCGCCGACCTGGCCGAAGACGGCGCGCTGCTGCAGCAGGCGCGTGCGCTGGCGCCGCAGCTGCTGGCGCAGCACCCGCAGGCCGCGCAGCGCCATGTGGACCGCTGGCTGGGCAGCAAGGCCGAGTTCCTGAAGGCCTGAACACCCGGGCGGCCGGGTGCGGCCGTGCCGCGGTCGCGGCGGCACAATGCCGGCATGACCCTCACCGAGCTCAAGTACATCGTCGCGGTCGCCCGCGAACGGCACTTCGGCCGCGCCGCCGAGGCGTGCTTCGTCAGCCAGCCCACGCTCAGCGTGGCGATCAAGAAGCTGGAGGAAGAGCTCGACGTGAAGCTGTTCGAGCGCGGCGCCAGCGAGGTCAGCGTGACGCCGCTGGGCGAGGAGATCGTGCGCCAGGCGCAGCAGGTCATCGAGCAGGCCGCCGCCATCAAGGAGATCGCCAAGCGCGGCAAGGATCCGGTCTCGGGCCCGCTGCGGCTGGGCGTGATCTACACCATCGGCCCCTACCTGCTGCCCGACCTGGTGAAGAACGCCATCGAGCTGGTGCCGCAGATGCCGCTGATGCTGCAGGAGAACTTCACTGCCCGGCTGCTGGAGATGCTGCGCACCGGCGAGCTCGACTGCGCCATCATGGCCGAGCCCTTCCCCGACACCGGCCTGGCGGTGGCGCCGCTGTACGACGAGCCCTTCCAGGCCGCGGTGCCGAAGGACCACCCGCTGGCCAGGCGCAAGAGCATCACGGCCGAGGAGCTGAAGGCCGAGACCATGCTGCTGCTGGGCACCGGCCACTGCTTCCGCGACCACGTGCTGGAGGTCTGCCCCGAGTACGCGCGCTTCTCCAGCGACGCCGAGGGCATCCGCAAGAGCTTCGAGGGCAGCAGCCTGGAGACCATCAAGTACATGGTGGCATCGGGCATGGGCGTCACCGTGGTGCCGCAGCTCAGCGTGCCCAAGGAGCTGCAGCCGCACATCCGCTACGTGAAGTTCAGTGCCCCCGTGCCCACGCGCCGCGTGGTGCTGGCCTGGCGCCGCACGTTCACGCGCTACGAGGCCATCGCCGCGCTGCGCAACGCCATCTACGCCTGCGAACTGCCGGGCGTGACGCGGCTGACGGCCTGACGCCGGGCATCGGGCACGGCCGCTAGAGTCACCCAGTCACCCGTTCGACGATTCGAGAGGAACACACCCCATGGCCAAGAAGAAGTCCGCCGGCGGCGCGCCGGCCATCAACATCGGCATCGGCGACAAGGACCGCGGCGCCATCGCCGGCGGCCTGAGCCGCCTGCTCGCCGACACCTACACGCTGTACCTGACCACGCACAACTTCCACTGGAACGTCACCGGGCCGATGTTCAACACGCTGCACGCGATGTTCATGGCCCAGTACACCGAGC
>VFQO010000098.1_pt1 | contig 113046 bp, 110 predicted proteins | sample 3512331 | NCBI WGS metagenome assembly VFQO01 (sample SAMN10412371, study PRJNA504923) | tailings metagenome | isolation source: Replicate 3 from Balatoc abandoned mine | place: Philippines: Itogon, Benguet | collected 2017-08-28 | reverse complement strand
GTGCATAAGAGGCAGGATGGAACAACGGTGATAAGAGGAGCAACCACTCGTCTGTCCTCCCCGTCGAGGCAGGAATCCAGGAAGCGCCAAAAGAATCGAAAGGCGATTGGCGATAAGAGGAATGAAATAACGCCTCTCTTCGTCATCCTCGAGCTTGTGCCAGGGATCTCAGGCAACCTGGAGATGTGAATAGGTGTCAGAAAGCCTAAGGCGTGCGTGAAAGGCAGGATAATACTGGAGGGCATAGAATGGTGATTGGAAAAATTTATACGTTGCTTTAGATTCTCGGGACAAGCCTGAGAATGACCAAAGGTTGGGATCTCTCACTTATTGTATCGTGCACAAGGCCGAGGATAACAAAACATTAGGCATAAGTAGGCTCGCTGACTAGAACTGGAAAGCTGTTGGTTGTTAGCAAAGGAGCAAGAAACCACTTTATTGTCATCCTCACGACCCAAGCTACGCCGAAGGCTTCCCCAAGGAGAGCAGGCTACGCCAAAGACTTCTTTGTGGCGAGGGGCAAAGATGCGGAAAGATCAAAATTATCGAATAGGTTGATAGATTATTTAAAAAATTTAGTATATCTCTTTATAAAAATATGTTCTTTAAGATTAAAGAATTTAGCTTAGAAGTGAAATCACAATGTACGTTACAAGATTAGCTTATTTTTTTATTATACTTGTTTCATGGTGTTCAAGTTGGAGCTCAAACTTATGGGCAACAACTTTGGAACTAGAAGATGAAGAACCCTTAGTTAGTAGACAAAGAACTTCTCCTTTAAGTTCCAAAAAATTAGAAGATAGTATAGATAGAAAATTTGCAAGAGAGGTGAAAGAAATTTCAAACAAGTTTGCAGATTTTGGCAACCTTACTTCTGAAGAGCAAATGATTCTTATTTTAGAGAATAGAAAACAATATGATCGCTTAAATGTTATGTTTGAATTACGCGGATGGTCGGATGTGAAAATTTCTTCTAAAACTCGTAATAGGTTTATTAAAGTCAAAAATATTTATAAAGAAAGATCAAAAGATTTACCACCGGCTGGTTGTTGCTCTCTTTTTTAAAACAATCTATTAGCCCTATTCTATAAATCTATAACCCAGTGTCTTAGTAAAACTTCAACAACAAAGAGAGCAGGAAACTTTGTAAAAAATTTGAAAACTATTGGCTTCATGTGTTCCATCTCTTATCGCTGTTAAACCATGGTTGCAGCAATAACGCAAAAAAATATTATAAAGCTAAGTCATAAGGAACAAAAGACAAACACTTAATGATAAGATAGAAGTTATTGAATACATTGGAAAATTATTTACTATGGTCTATATCTTTTTATCTCATACTCAAGAGCTTTAAATCTTTTAAAGAGATCCAACAAATGACCTGTAACTAAGGCAACAAGTTTTCTTGAAGGAGGTGTACTATTTAATAGTTTAACCCAGCGCTCATTGCGCTTTAAAACCTCAAAGTCTTCTTCATCTTCAATATTTTTTTCAGCCACTGGTTCTTGAGACCAATCAAATAATTCTGCATTAAGCGATTGGCGAAGTTTTACTTTATTAGAAAATTCTTGTAATAAATTTTCAAACTATTCTTTCATAGATGCAGCCATAAATTCATCATTTGAACCTTTTAATAAGGCTTCAATATGTGCTTTTTTTGCATAAGGAAGAGGAGTTGAAAGCTTTTATTTTAACATTTCTTTATGGAGAAAAATAATATTATTAATTATGTCTACTTCTTTATCTAACATAAAAAGAGGCTTTTTAAGTTTCAAAGAGGTTAGTTCTATTGTTGCATCGATTCCTAAAAAAGCATCAAATCCTAAGATAGTAGAATAAAGTTCTCCTAAACTTAAACTTTCTACTTTTTTAGAAAAGATACTTAAAAAAGGCGTTAAAAAATTAGAAATATCTTTTTCAAGTGTTGGTGTTATATGCCTAAGTACACTAGCAGAATTTTTTCTGAAAGCCGTTAAGCAAGTACAGAATCTTGACTCAAGGTACACCTCATCAATTTCCTTCTCAAGAAAATTTAGAAACCATTTAGGGAGACATTCAAAAGGGAGGCCATGATATGTACCTAACATAAGAATTCTTTGTTTTGTTACAGGATTTGTAAGTTCAAAAAAAGGAATTACTTGGGTTGTTGGAGCATCCTTCAAAAAGCCTTTATAATAAAAAATTTTTGCGTCTTCAAACTGTTTATATTGTTCATCTGTGAGAGGAAATGTATTTCTTCGAAGGGAAGGCGTTTCTTCAGGTAAGGAAAGGGTACAAGCAAGAATAGGACAGGAGAAAGATAGTAAAGACATAATAAATACGAAAAGTCTTGCAAGATACATTCTTTATTCTTGTAAATTTAAAAACAGAAAAACTTTAAAAAAATTATTTTAAATTATTACAATAAGTCAATAAAAAAAATTAAAAAATCATAAAGGAGCCATATAAGTCTTAAGCCAGAAAAATTCTAGCTGAAATGGCACAATGATCATTAAGTCCTTCAATAACCTCAACAGATTCTACTTGATACTGAGGCATAGAAAATAGACCATCAATGACAAGTTGGAGGTCTCCTTTCTGTGAAAGTTCTTATCAATTGTTGTCGTAATATTAGCTGAAATATTGTCTTTATATTTTGAAGCAAATTTATCAAATATTATTCTTCCGCGAGGCGCATTAAAATCTCCACACAGTACAAAGCCTGACAGGTCTGGATATTTTTTAAGTCATTATGTTGTGGAGGGCTATCTTGACCGTCTGGTGTCCAAGTAAAATAAGTATTTGCAAAGTAATACTCCTTGTTTTCTTTAATAAATTTGGTCACTAAAACATAACGGTTTTTTTAAATGTTTTCCCTTAGGGCTTACAGGCGGGTTATCGCCACTACTTTGCTAATAAGCTTCAAAACATTTTATTATAGGCAAAGCTGAAAAAGTAGCGATGACCATGAAGCGGCGGTTATTGTTTATAAATAAAGATCTTCATGACGGAATAAAAACCTCGCATTTTGAGCTTTCTTTCAAGAAAAGAGAAGTTATCTAAAAAACTTCTTGAAGCGGAATGACGTCGGGTGCTTGTTTACAAAGAAAAGGGATCCTAAGTGAAAGAGGTTTATCTTTTTTCAATATTTACGGGAATGATATTTAGATTGTCACAATTCATCATGATCTTCTTGATAAGTCATAGCAAAAAATTTCGTGGTGGCGGATGGGGTGGGATTCGAACCCACGAAGAGCTTACACCCTTGCCGGTTTTCAAGACCAATAAATTTACTATCTTTATATTTCTTTCTAATTCTTTTTTAATATATATCTATTTGAATTTTATAATATATTTTGATTTATCTTTTTGTATTGGTATTTTTTACTAGCTCTTTTTCTTTCTAAAGTGGTACATATATGGTACAAATAATAAGAAAGTTATAGCAAAATGCCGAAGCTAACCAAAAGCTATGTTGAAGCCTTAAATCCTACTGAAAAAACGTATGAAGTATGGGACACCGACCTTAAAGGGTTGGGATGTATGGTTCATCCTACAGGGAAGAAGACTTATTATTTTCTCTATCGTTTTAAAGGAACTCGTAAGCACCGTCTTAAGGTGGGTGTTCACGGCCATATTACATGTGAGATCGCAAGAGAGATAGTTCGTGGATGGATGGGGGATTTAGCAAGAGGGATAGATCCTAAGGAACATCACAAGAAAAGCTCTTCTGAAGAAAAACAGCATATGACAGTGGAGGCTTTTTTAGAATTGTTCGTCGAGAAATATAAAAAAGTCCATAATAAGCCTAATACCATTAAGAAAGACGTGGAACGTATGAGAAGTGCGATCATTCCTTTTTTAGGGAAACTAACAATTTCTTCTGTGATCCAAGAAGATATATTAAAGTTCCAGGAACACTTAAAAAATGTACCTGGTCAATTTAACCGCTGTCATGCGCTTTTGCGAAAAGCATTTAGCCTTGCTGAGCTTTGGGGGTATCGTCTTAAAAATAGTAATCCTTGCCATGGGATTCACAGATATCCAGAAAAAAAGAAAGAGCGCTTTTTAACCCAAGAGGAGCTTGTAAAGCTGGATGGAGTTTTAAAAAAACAAGAGGATTTGAGGAAGTTATCTCCGTATTCACTAGCTGCTATTCGGATGCTAATGTACACTGGTTGCCGGCTCAGTGAAATTCTGACATTGCAATCGGAAGATGTGTTTTTGAAGGAAGGCTATATCCATTTAAAAGACAGCAAGACAGGAGAAAAACGGATTCCTCTTAATGAATCGGCCAGAAACATTTTGGCTACTTTAAATCAAGTCAAAGGAAACCCTTATATTTTTGTGGGTAATAAACCAGGGACTTGTTTATCCACACTTCAAGATGCTTGGTGTAAAATTCGCTCTTTAGCAAAACTTGAAGGGGTACGCATTCATGATTTACGGCATACGTTCGCCTCATTGGCGATTAAACAGGGGGTTGATCTTTATACGGTCTCGAAATTGTTAGGTCATAAAAATATCGCGACAACAACAAGATATGCACATTTAGAGATGAAGCAATTACTTAAAGCAACCAATGTCGTTGATCAAATTTGGCAAAAGAAAAGTGATAAAATGAAAAGTAAGTATGAAGCAGAAAGTAATTATTAAGACAAGCTTCTAGATCCTTAGCAAGGTGGTCACTTTCATGGTTAGATGAAGCTTCTCACCCAATTTTTATGACACTTCTAGCAAAGAATACGAGCTTTATTATTCTCAATAATATCAATTTCAGATTTTTTCTGCTCAAGAAGTTCAATTTCCTTCTGAATTAATTGTAAATTTTTCATCTCTATTTTTCTTTTAAAATCTATGAAGGTATCTTTGTCAAAATGGAGATTATATCTCCCTTTAGAATCCCTCTTTTTCCTTTATATAAAGCAACAAAAAGCATATTATATAAATAACAAAACTAAAAGTCTTGGAGACAAAATTTTTGTGACAAACGCGCAGATATGTTGCCATAAAATTGCAACTCTTCGCTTAGGAGCATGCTCCTTAGTTTGGATGAATTAAAAGGAATAAAAAAATAGAATGGCATTGGCTCATGGCCGCTTAAAAATGATCTCTCGTTCTAACCGTAATACGGTGCGTGCTTTAGCTTATCGCGGGGGTTGCAAAGTCTATGATCATAGGGTAGGCGAGTTAATGATTACGCGGAAGAAACTACATGAGGTCCAGCATGTGGAATTACTGCTTCCTCAAGATGCGCCAGAATGGGCTTTAGAGTTAAGAAACATTATAGCAGCTGACCGTCAAAAAGGTGTACAGCAATTATCTGATATTGTGGAGGATCACGAGAAGAGAAAAGACGCTCAAGTTTATCGAGAATATGAATTTTCTCTGCCCCGTGAATTTACAGATGAGCAATGCATAAAATTGGCGAACGAATTTATTCAAGATCAGATGTGTGGACAAGGCATGGCTGTGCTTGCTAACTTTCATTTGGATATTGATAAGGACAAAGGAGAAAGAAAACCTCATTGCCATGCTTTAATGCTGACGCGTAGGCTTACAGAAAAAGGATTATTTTTAAAAAAAGAAGTTGACTGGAATCGAAGAAGCTTAGGAGCAGAATTAAGAGAACAGTTTGTTGCTTATACGAACTTTCATCTTAAAATGCATGGTTTTGATGAAAGACTTGATCACAGGTCTTATGCTGAAAGAGGGATTGAAGTTGAGCCTCAGCCTAAAAGAGGCACAAACATCAAGGATATGGAATTTAGGATTGGGAACAATCCTAAAGATCTTTTATCAGCTGTAACTTCAGAAAAAGCCATTGCCTTTCGAGAAACCAAGCTCAGGAATGTTTGTCGTATTATTAGAAAACCTGAAATTGTTCTTGATATTGTCAGTAAGCATCACTCGACTTTTATGTGGGGCGATGTTGAGAAAGTTCTTAATCGTTATATTGATGATCGTGATCTTTGTCAGCAAATAGAACAAAAGCTCAAGTTTTCAAAAGAATTAGTGTTACTGAGGTATGAATCTGTTAAAAACAAGGATGGCTCTATAGAGGATCATTCTGTTTATACGACAAGATCCATGCTTGAATCAGAGATTAATCTGGTGACTTTAGCTGAAAGGCTTAACAAAGAAAAAAGCCATGAAATCTATCGTCATAAAGTGAACGCTGTTATTACTCAATATAACCAAAAACTGTCAAAGCATGGCGGATTATCACCTGATCAAAAGAAAGCACTCCACCACATTACAGCTCCAAACCAGCTTTCATGCATTGTAGGGTATGCAGGCGCTGGGAAGACCACAGCTTTAGAGGCAGCCAAAGAGATCTGGGAACAAGAAGGATATAAAGTCTATGGACTTGCTCCCACAGGACGAGCAGCACAAAATCTTGCACAATCAGGCATATCCTCACAAACTCTTCACAAATTCCTTAAATCCCATAAAGAAGGAAGAAGCCAGTATAAGGCTAAGTCTGTCCTTGTGCTTGACGAAGCAGGGATGGTGGACACCTCAAGATTTGATGATTTCTTGCAAGCTGTTGATGATTTAAAAGTTAAGGCTGTCATTGTGGGAGATGGAGCGCAATTGCAGCCTGTTGAGGCTGGTCCTGCTTTTAGGCTTGTCACGCAAAAGGTAAGCACTACTCACCTTGAAAAGGTTCTGCGCCAACAAGAAGAATGGCAACAGGAAGCAACAAAGCTCTTTAGCACCCTTAAGACAACTGAAGCCCTCCAAGCTTACAATCAAAAAGGATATGTGCAGTTTGTTGAAGAGAAAGAGATTCCTATTGCTGAGTTGATAGAAACAAAAAATCACGCAAAAATCGTTGAAACATATAACCTCTCCCGGCGAATGACAGGGAACATTTACTATTCTATAATTAATGATATTAATGAGAAACATCCTGAAGAGAAAGAACCATACACTTTAATCACCTCTCACGAGGACTATAGGTTTTATAAAGAATGGCGTGACCTTAAAATAACCTGCGCAAACTACATGAAGCAGAATCTTGAAGAATGCCGTCCCTTTATGAAAGAGCTCGGTGTTGATCCCCAAAACTTTGCTGAGCAATTTGTTAATAAGGGCAAGAGCTTTAAGGAGCAAAAGCTGGAAGCTGCTGCCTTAGCGCACCAATGGCAGTTACCTCAGTTTAATTCCTACCAAAGGAAGCATATATGCGAGCTAAGAGACGAAACTAAGAAAGCCCTCATTCAAGCGTGGTATTTATCCTTTAAAGAAGATCCTCACAAATCCCACCTTATTATGAGCTACACCAAGGCTGATGCTGCCACTTTTAATAAAGAAGCCCGCTATCTCATGAAACAAGACGGCGTGGTGGCAAAAGAAGAGTATCTCCTTACCATACATAAGGAAGATCAAGACGACTTTGGGGACAAAATTATTATAAAAGAAGAAAAATACTTTGCTAAAGGCGATCGTATTTTCTTCCTGCGGAATGATAATGGTCTTGGGGTTAAAAATGGAACACTAGGCACCATCCTAGAGATTGACCGCCAAAAGATCAAAGCCAAGCTTGATAATGGTAATGAGGTTTCCTTTGCTCCTAAGTTATACCCATTCTTTGATCAAGGGTGGGCAGCCAATATCCATAAATCTCAAGGGGTGACGATTGATCGTGCGTTTCTTTTAGCTACCCATGAAACCTTTCGTAACCTTGCTTATGTAGGAATGACAAGGCACCGAGAGTTTGTAAAAGTATTTGGCTCTAAGCTTGATTTTTGGAAAGAGAAAATATTCTTCAAGCGCCTTTCTGCATCACAAGAAAAGCTCTCGAGCTTGGATTATATGAAAGGTTATGGAAGTATAAATCTTTCAAAGAAAAACTCAAAACTTCAGGAGATTCTTAATCGCCTTGGCAATGAATTAGAGGCTATTCGCTTTGTCTCCAAGCAAGCGTGGCAGAGTATTGCAGAGCGGTTCTTAGGTAAGATTCCTGAACAACAAGAGATCCGTATCCCTCAGGAAAGCATTAGTGAACACATAAGGGCTAAAGAGTTATTGGAGAATAAAGAAAATACAAATACTCAGCTTCATGGCATTGCCACAAAATTAAGGGATGATATTGAGTTAGAAAAGCATCAGGCTCAAAGTAATCAACAGCCAAGATCAGAGAAAGAAGCACACATTGAAAGAATTAAAGCGCTTATCCATGAGCAAAAATTTGCGCACACACCTATTGAGAAAGAACAAGCGCAAGCACGCTTAAAGAAATACGCCCAAGAGCTTTATAAGCAAGATCCAACTTTTAAAAGCATCAGGGATAAAGATATGGAATTGACCAAGCAGATTAGAGCTATCCTGTTTGAAAGTAATAAAGAAAAAGTTATTACTAAACAGCTTGAAAGGTAATTGGAAGATTGTTGAAAGTGAGTTAAAAAATGGTCTTTTTCTAACTATCTGTTATGGTATTATATTGTATAAGTTATTTTTTAAAGAAGTGCCTATTCTATAAATTTTTGCCAAATAAACATTGAAATTATTGGATGAACTCATATATTATATATGTAAGTTTATTTATTAATCTGGAAATATTAAAAATGTTGCTTAATTTTTCACTTAAGAAAATTCTAGATTCTTTTATTGTATTAAGCTTAATTAATATATTTATTAATCCTTTCAATTCTCATTCTTCACCTTTTCAAGAAGAGAGTATGCCTTTGGAAAAAGCATCTTCATCTTCTAGAAAACGTCTAAGAGATCCTGAACCAGATATGGTTCTTCAAGTAGCTTCGACTTCCCAAGGAGATGAGGGTGATCGCTCGGTTGAACCTAATGCAAAACGAATAAAAAAGGAAGAGATCTTAAAAGATGCTTTCTATATCTTTAATGTAGGGCAAGGAAATTCACAGCTTGCCACTTATGCAGAAGGGTTAGAGGAACCTTTTGGCGTTCTTTATGATTGTGGGTCTTCAGCGCAAACTGTAAGCGATAAAGTCCTAAAGTTTCAGGCTTCTAATAAAAAGAAGAAATCGTTCTTGGTTAAAAATGATTTTGGTCGTCAACTACAACAACCTGCAAGCACTACTACCTCAATGGAAGGAACTAGAGATGAAAAAGTTCTTCTTAAAGAAGAAAAATTAGAGGAACTTTCTAATGAAAGTTTACCAAGTTCTCAGGGTAGCTTTAGCAATGAATCTAAATTAGAAAAACGAGCAACTTCAGTTACAACAAGTATAAAAACAGAGTTAGAAAAGCTTAAAAATTTGTTTGTTATTTTATCTCATCCTGATAAAGACCATATTAATTTATTGGAAGAGTCCTTACCTAATCACTTAAATATCTTATTTATTCTCTGCGGCAACTTCTTTATCGAGAGTGATAATGAGGATATTAGAACAAATGTAGGAAATTTATTTTCTTTCATTGCGAAAAGGAAAAGTAGGGGAGAAACATATGTTACCCTTCCTTATTTTTGGCCTTCAGAGAACATAAGTCCTTATTCTGCTCTCCAATATAAAGCAGTTAGGGAATATGTTGAGTCCTATTCTTCATCAAAAATCCTACCACAAGATATTAATAGGCACATCTCAAAAGCTTTCCAAGGTCGATTTTCAACATTTTTAGAAAGAATGCTAAAAGTAAACAAACAAGAACAAATAGAAGATAAGTCAAAAGAAGGCACTAGTCCTTTTTATGAAAAATTTCTAGGAAATCCACAGTTAAATAATATTTATATATGGTCAATAAATCATATTTCTGATGACATTAACAATCATTCATCTGTTATTTCTTTCAGAATGCCGAATTTAGAAAAGACATTTGTTTGTACGGGGGATGCAGGCCCTGAAGTCTTTCAAAAAATTCAAAAAAGGGTCAGTAAACAAAGCTTACAACAAACTGCATCTACCCTACAGGAAAGAATGAGGATGTTAATTGATGCTCAGTTACATAATCAAGGTAGTGCATCACCAAATATAGTTTTATTAATGTTGCCTCACCACGGTGCAAAGAACAATCTTTCGATTCCAATGCTAGATTTATTTATGCCACATATTTTAGGAATTTCTGCAGGGGTAGGTTCAATGTACAATCATCCCAATACAACACTTATTGAGCAATATAAAAAAATATATGAAAATACTCCTCGTTTAGCACAAAAACTAGTTGAATTTTGGAAGTATTACTCCAAAGAGATTGATCACTATTATATTACATTCAATGATAAGATTGTAGAGGATCCTACAGATCGTAGTAAAAAAGTAAAATTACAAAAAGCACAACTGGATAACTTATGGGTTGGAAAGCTCGCTATACTTGCCACTGGGATAGCAGGCACGATTTATGCTGATAAAGAAAGTTTTTATGGCCAATATCTAAGTTATTTTCAATATGGAGAAGAATCTTACAAAATGAAATTCAAGAAAGCAGCTTTTGAACATGATAGCAGCATGAAGAAGTTAATGGAGGGTGAAGAAATTCAAAGATCGACGAAAAAAGTAAATTTGTCAAATAGCGTGCAAAAAATAAAGTATGAAGGAGAAGATTTTATAAGGAAGAAAAAGAATTTTCTTGATAAAGGAATATTCCTCTCGTTTAATGGGAAACAGCTATTACTTCCTCTTGATATAGAGCATGGCACTGATGGAAAAAAGATTAAGAAGTTTTATTTAGGCAACCGAGTTAGAGAAGGAGAAAGTACTGATGAAAAGAAGTAATTTAATATTTATCTTTTTTATTGCATTCTCGATTAAAGCTTGGGGTGGAGTTTTAGAAATGAGTGACCTTGAGGAGCTTCATAAAGACTTTAGCCGCATCCTCCATAACTTAGAGGATTTCTATCGAGCAAATGCTGATCAAATCAAGGTTCTTAATACGGAAGAATTTTTCCAAAAACCAGCTTTAGCTCCATCATTTAAGGCTCGAGAGGCTCTTGCCCAAATCAAAAAAAACGATAGAACAAGTATTACACAAAGTTACAGCAAAAAGCCTCGAAAATTGAAAAAGCATCTCCTTGAACTTAAAGAGTATTTTAAATCATTTGATGACAATAATGATCCTAACTTGAAGCAGCAAGTTTCTAATATCTTGCTTTATACAGATGGCTTACTCTTAATCCTTAAATCATTGTGGAAATAATAGAAGTACTTGCAATGATAGCCCTTTGTCAGGAAGTTTTTCAGTATATTATTTTTTGTTAAAAATTTTCAAAGTCTCTATTTATTAATAGAGGCTTACTGGCAAGATGGCATCCTAGTCTTTAGGTTAGAATAATTTATAGAACCTCTCTTGAAAAACCATATTACAAAGCATATCCTCATTTGAGAATTTAAAAGTGCTTATATGAATAGAGAGATTCTTTTTTTTGCAGATAAACTTCCACCATTAGTGGGTGGTATGGAGCTACATGCAGATTATTTTATAAGATATTTTAAGAATCATCACAAATATCAACTTTTGGCTGTCATTACTAAAAATACTCAAGATTTAGATCAACTAATTCTTAATGAATCTTCATCGTCTATTCATTTAAAAGACCTCCCTAATTTAATAGAGCCAACATTTATTTTTTTTAATAGCGGAAGATGGATTGAGGAACTTTCTCTTATTCGCCAACTTTATCCGAAATCTAAATTTATTTACCGTACAGGAGGAAATGAGATTATAAAGGCTCCACTTATAAAGAAAAGAATTTATGAACATAAGGCACGTCAACAATACTGGATTGAGAGTTTGAATACCACCATTGATACGCTTATTACAAATTCAAGTTTCACTGAAAATAGATTGAGAAACCTTGGCATTACTTGCTCTTTTCTAAGATGCGTTGGAGGTGTCAACTTAGAAGGCTTAACACCAAATTTGAATGTTCGAAAGAGTAGGGTGCTTAAATTATTTTGCGCAGCAAGATTTGTTGCTTATAAAAATCATACGCTGCTTATTGAGCTGATAGATAGCCTAATAAAACGAGGACACATCTTAGAATTAAATTTAGCTGGCGATGGCCCTTTAAAAGAGAATATTCAGCAATTGGTAAAGTCTAAAAAGCTTGAAGATAGTGTTAAATTTCTTGGAACGCTCGAAAATATAAGCGTATGTCAAGAAATTACTAATTCAGATATTTATATTCAATTGAGCTGCGATTATTTAACAGAGGTAGAAGGGGGTTCATACGTTCATTCAGAAGGAATGGGACGTTCAATATTAGAGGCTATCTCGGCTGGAACCTATATCATAGCAGGCCATAGTGGAGCTTTATCTGAAATTGTTACTTCCGATCGAGGACTTTTATTAGATTTAAATGACATAGATGCAATGGTAGAAAATGTAGAACAAGTGTTTCTACAAAGACCTCCTCGACGTCCTCCTTATCATGGTTATTGTTGGTCAGAAGTATTTAAAAAATATGAAATACTTATGGAGGATTATATTGAAAATACTTTTTGTTACTGAAAAGTATAACCCTCAAGAGAACCAGAGAGATGGAGGAGCAACACTCGTTAAATCACTTGTAAGAGCTTTTGGTGACTCACTCTCAATTATGCAATTTGGCTCTCAACCAAATACTTCTTGTAAATGGAACTATACTTATCCCCATTCTTCAAATTGTCGGTTTGAGCAAAGAATTCTCAACGGTGATTATATAGGACATAAAGTGTCCGAAGTTCAAAGTGAATTTACTCATATACTTTTTATTCACATCTCAATGCAATTTGGGGCTCTCAAATATCCAATAAATAATGATATAGTGACATGGACTTTTCCAATGTTCTTAACACCTTCTTATTTAGCCTCAGGTGAAATAGTTTCTAATGAATACACATCAATGGAAAGACTTTCGTTAGCTCAAACACAAAATATCCTGACGCCAAGTCGGTTAGAAAAACAGCAGCTTCTAGAATTTTATAATGTACCTGAAGAGAAAATACATGTGATACCACGTGGCATTGATACAACTTATATTAAGGCTCAAGTACGACAATTCAATTCTCGTCCTATATTTTGCAGCATTGGTAGTATTAAACCACAAAAAAATACCTTAGGGTTGATAAACCTCTTTTCTTCACTCCATCAAAAGTATCCTAATTCAAAACTTCGTATTATTGGCCCTGTCCAAAATGATAAATATTATAATCTTGTACGAGAGAAAGTAGAATATTTAGGGCTAAAAAGTAATATTGAATTTACAGGGTTTATTGCGCATCAACATATGCCTTCTATGCTTGAAGACTGCCATTTACATTTATCTACGTCGACTTGCGAAACTTTTGGACGTTCTATATTTGAAAGCCTTGCAGCAGGCCTTCCTAATATTGCTATGAAATCAGGGAATGCTGCAGTAGAATATTTAGGCCACCTTCCTTACGCGCGCTTTGTTGATAATATGAAAATGATGATCGCAGAGGTAGATGCTATGTTAGAAGAGCTAGAGATCCTTTCAAGCCTAGCAACCGAAATAGGCGAGCTTTACAATGATACTTTTCTCTCTCAAATGATCTCCGCAAAAATAATGAAATCACAAACAATTGCCATTAGTGATTTTGATGGAACTTTATATCATAAAGATGATGAGCTTAAGACAACCCGCAGCTTTAATGCTTTTAAAAATTATCCTCTAAAAGTAATTTGTAGCGCTCGCCCTTTAAATGATATCCTTAAACAATTACAGAAACATGAATTAGAAGTCGAATGGATTATTGCCTACGGAGGGGCCATCATAGCTCAAGGATGTGGTAAAGTTTATTATGTGATGCCGCTTAATTCTGAAGATGTTGATTACTTGTGGAGAATATATCCAGAAGGCAATACCTATAATCATGATAAAGCGCTTCTACAATTATCCATATCAAATTTAATTCCAAACAAAGTGATTGGCTACCGAATAGAACAATATCAACAAGAATCTTTTATTTCTAACTGGAAAGCGTCTAAACTTCATGCGGTACATAAACTTCTTCGCCATATTAATTGGCAAGGTCAAGTGTTAGTATTTGGAGATGGACCGTATGATAATGAACTCCTTACATATTTTGATGGGATAAGAGTCACACCTTTCCCAACAAACAACCGCGAAAAGAAAGAGGTAATTTATGTCTAAAGCACAAGCATTCTATAAAGGTTATTGGATGGTTACGAATCGCTGCAATCTCAATTGCAGCTATTGTGTTCTAGAGGATGCTCCCTTTCAGCTAAAAGCAGAGCTCAATTTAGAGGCTAAAAAAGAACTTGTTTCTCACCTCTATGAAAAACTAGGCTTTAGACGATTAACACTTTCTGGGGGAGAGGTCATTATTTTTGGAAGTCACCCTCCTTTTGATTTCATGGAATTTCTTCAACACATTAAAAAATTTAAGTCTCCAAATCCTGAAGATAATTTAGAAATAGAGCTCTACACAAATGGCACATATTTAAAAGAAAACGTCGCTGAAGCAATGAAAGGTATTGTTGATACAATCGCTGTTACCATTGATGGCGTTCAAAATGATTTTTTAAGTCAACTTGGACGTAATCACAAAAGGCATGACAACTATTTTCAGAATATCTCTGAAGTTTGCAAGATATTATCCAAGAATAATATTGAATTAAAATTACATAGTGTTGTGTGCTCTAAAAATTATAAGACCTTGCCTGATGAACTTAATTATATATTGAATTCACTTGAAGAAGCTGGAGCAGAAATATCTTATTGGAAATTCTTTCAGTATATGTCTTATGATGATGCAGATAAAGATAATGCCCATAAGATCTCTGCTGATGATTATCGAATATTTAAAGAACGTACCCAAGAAATATTAGGCGATCGTAAACCCAAGCTTCATTTTAAAGATAATAAAGAGATGAATGATTCATTATTTAACATTCTCTCCTATGGAAATGCTCAATATATGAGAGATGGAGATACTTGGACAACTTCAAAGAGAACTGAAGATCTTCGCACCTATAGCTCAATGCAAGATCTTTTTGCTAGGCATGATATTAATCAAGATCGTTTCCGACAATTTCATGAGCTACGTCGATGAGTAAGTTGGTTGTCACTGTCGATCTTGACTGGGCTCCAGAACCCGCAATTGAAGAAACAATTGAGTTTTTATTACAAAACTCTATTCATCCTACTGTTTTCATAACGCATCGATCTAAATATATTGATACCAAAGTGTCTCAATTGGAAGTTGGTCTTCATCCGTATTTTTCTCCTGATTCATCTCATGGCCAAACAATTGATGAAGTTGTTCAGCACATTACAAGCCTTCCTTATAACTTTCCAGGGTATAGATGCCATCGTTTTGCCACTTGCAATTTGTCTGCACAAGCTATGATGAATGCAGGCATGAAAATTTCATCGAATGTATGTACCGATCTTGAATATATCCGACCGTTTAAGAACAGATATGGCCTTACAGAAATTCCTATATTTTTAGAAGACGGCGGTTATTTATGGCGCCAACACTCTTTGAAAATAACTTCAAACTTCAAAGAATTATTTCTCTCTGAAGGTGCAAAAGTCATCCTTATTCATCCAATGCATTTTGCTATTAACACTCCAAATTTCGACTATATGCATCAAATAAAACAGTCGGTTGATCGTAATTCATGGAATAACATGACTTCAAAAACTCTCAACCAATTGCGATGGGAAGGTGAGGGGATTAGAACTTTTTTGAAAGAATTGATACAGATTTCGTCTCAAACGTGTCGCTTAAGTGATCTATATCACGACGTTTTAGAACTGCATAATCTGAATGAAGCTGTGCTTGAATCGCAAAATTAAATTTATTCAATTCAAGGCACATTGCAAAATCGTCACTTGGATATTGATCTTGATCATCTGAAAAGAAATACTTGCCCGGCCCTGACGCTAGGTCAGACACATATTTAGATGTATCAAAGCATTTTGAGTTCATTAAAGCCAATAAATATTGTGCACATATTTCGTCCTCAAAAGAGGGGCTTATTGCTTCATGTCCCATAGGAAGAATCGTAACTATAGAATTTTCAAAGGTCTTAATATAATCAACTGTTGCTTTCGCATTAACGAACCCGGCAGCAAGAATCAAATCTGCTTTCTGAGAGGATAAGATCCCTCTCGCTCCAGATTCACTGCGGTGTATGATATGCCTATTTTTAATCTCGTTCTTTGCAACATGGGTGGGAGAATTTGGAATATGGTATTTAAGTTGTGAACCCTTCTCAGGTTTACCAATCAAGAAAGGGTTTACTGTCTGAAGCGTTAATTTTTCTACAGCCTTACAGCTATAACTATAAAAATAAGAAGCTGGATGTCTTTCTAATATGTAACAGGCTGTCGTAAATGCACGAAAGACATCTATGATAACTGTTATTTTAAAATTGTTGTGAGTCATGGAACTTCAGCTGTTGGTAAGAAGTCTCCAACCTGAGCATCCCAGAGTTTTTTGTAAATGCCATTTAGAGCAAGTAACTGATGGTGCGAACCATCTTCAACAATACGCCCTTTATCAAAAACAAGGATTCTATCCATATGCAATACTGTTGATAAGCGATGGGCAATAATAAGTGTAGTTTTACCTTTTATCAGCTCTTTCAGAGACTCTTGAATCATATTCTCTGTAACTGAATCAAGTTGAGAAGTTGCTTCATCCAGAACTAAGATTGGAGAGTTTCTTAAAATGGCACGAGCAATAGCAATTCGTTGTCGCTGGCCACCTGATAATTTGACGCCGCGCTCTCCTACGTGTGATTCATATGCTTGGGGAAGTTTGATTATGAAGTCATGTGCATTTGCTTTTCTCGCTGCCTCAATTAATTCTTTGTCAGTAGCCTTAGGGTTTCCATATAAAATATTCTCTTTGATAGAACGATGAAATAAGTATGGGTCTTGTGGAATCATAACTATAGCTTTGTGAAGAGACTCTTGAGTAACTAACTGAATGTTTTGACCATCGATAAGGATTTGACCCTCTATCACATCGTATAGACGCATCAATAAATTCACAAATGTTGATTTGCCGCTTCCAGAATAACCCACTAGCCCAACTTTTTGGCCTGGTAGAATTTCTATGGACTTATGCTGAAATAATGGGGTTGCTTGTTTATAATGAAAACTAGCACTTTCAAACTTAATTTGACCCTCCTTAATACGCAGAGGTTTAGCATTTGGGTTGTCCAGTATTTCTATGGGCTGGTATAAGGCTTTTAAGCTATGATTACATTTACCAACGGCTTTATTGAGGATATCTATTTGTTCCGTAAAGTCCCAAACATTTTCTGTAAAATAAAGCAGCATTCCTAAAATAAAGGCAAAGTCACCTATTGTAACTTGATTACTCATCCTAAGTTGAATGAGTAGATAGACTGCGTATGCGACCAAGCAGGTCACTGATAAGCCTTGTAAAAAATAAAACTTAAGGAAAAACTTTTCTTTAGTTTGAAACTTTTGCTTCATAACATTGAGTGAGTTCTGTAAAAGCCACAATTCAAACTGTGATTGAGAAAATAACTTCACGCTAGAAAAGTTCATGACACTATCAACGATATGGCCAGATACTTGCGATTGGCTCTTTGTCCAGCTATCTGCAAGACTTTGTATTTTTTTTGCAAAAAATAAGCTCACACCTGTAAAACAACCTGCCCAAACAAAAAGCGCTATTGAGAAAAGAGGGTTTATAAAATAGGTCGCAATGAGGGCTATAACCATATGGATAATTCCTCGAATAAGGCGAGGTAATATTCTACTGGCAATCTCCTCTACATTATCAGCTAGCATAGTTATATTATTAGAAGTTGAACCACTTAAGCTCTCTTGAAAGAAATGCATTGATTGTAAGTGAATATATTCAAATGCTTGAGAGATAAGCTTGTTTCTTACAAGAGGCGCAATCATTAAATTAATATAGTTAATGCCACGCCAGCTTAAATTGTTTAACTCAAAGTTGAGAACGACAAAAACAGTAGGCCACAGGACTGTTTTGTAGGAAAAGGTTTTACTTTCAATATAAGTTAAAGCATCTATAATAATTTTCATCAAGTATGAATTAACGAGCCCATTCAAGCCAATTAACCCTGAAAATATAAAGAAAAAGAGCATATAAGTTTTATAAGGCTTATATAAACTCTCAAAAAGCTCCCTTAGATTGTTGGGAGCTATACCCCGAATATCTTGCTGATACATTCTCGTACTCGAAAAGCTGTTTTTCCATCCCATAAAGGGGGTATTTCTCCCCTTTTTGGTTTCTTAATCTGTTCTAAAAGATTATCAATAGTCACAAGTTGGTTTGAACCTATTGTTATTGTAATTGGTCTTTCTGTCGATGACCTTAAAGTATAACAAGGAATTTGCATGTATGTCGTTTCTTCTTGTATTCCTCCTGAGTCAGTGATGACATACTGTGCTTTCGAAATAAGAGCCATAAAATCTATATATCCCATAGGCTCTGTGATGTGAATATTTGGTGGCAAAGCAATCTCAGTTAAAGTTTTCTGTGTGCGGGGATGAGTAGGAAAAATAATATTTTCTTGAAGCATGCTAAGCTTAGCCATTATTGTTTTCAAGCGCTCTATACTATCTGCATTAAATGGCCTATGTAATGTTAAAACAGCATATTTACTGCATTGAATAGGTTTTTCCCTCAACAATATATCTTTCTTAAATAGGCAATAAGTATCTATCATAATATTACCAACAAGATTTATCTGATCTGGATGTTTGCCTTCTCGCTTTAAATTATCATTTGCATCCTGTGAGGGAGTCCAGTGATAATCGCATATACTGTCCGTCATAATTCTATTGAGCTCTTCTGGCATAGACAGATCAAAAGAACGTAAACCTGCTTCTAAATGCGCAACTTTTAATTGAAGTTTTTTAGCTGTGATTGCGCAGGCTAGAGTCGCATTAACATCTCCTACTACAACCACTAGATCGGGTTTTTCCTTAAGACAAATCTTCTCATAAGCGATCATTGTTTGGCCAGTTTGTTCTGCATGAGAGCCTGCATTTACACCTAATGAGTAATGAGGGGAGGGCAATGCAAAATCTTCGAAATAAACCTCAGACATTTTGTAATCATAATGTTGTCCGGTATGAATAATTTTAGCATCGCACCACGGTTCTCCCTTTAAAGCATGGTATAAAGGAGCGATCTTTACAAAATTAGGACGAGCTGCGCATATAAGATGTAAAGTTTTCAACTTTTAAAATCTACTTATTATTAGAAAAGTATGCTTGCATAATATGTATCTGGGATCAAGATATTACAAAAACCCTCAAACATCATTAAAAAAGAAGACAAGTCGAGTCTATCATTGGTCATATGAAACAAGATGGAAAATTAGAGCGCAATTACCTCAAAGGGATCACAGGCAACGAGATCAATGCCATTCTCTCAGGCGTTGACTTCAACATTCGCACTATCCTTAATAAAATAAACTTTATCTTACAAGAATTTTTATCACACTTTTTAAGAATACAATCCTATTTTAATGGACCAGGGAGTAAAATGGCTGCTTAAATCGACTTCTTTAGCTCGAAGTAATTATTTGTAGGGAGGCTATGTTTTTCACTGGTACATATATGGTACAAAAACAATTTAGACTTTTGTTTTTAGAGAGGAAATATTTTACAAAGAATATGTCATAAAACTTAATAAATTCAATGGCGGATGGGGTGGGATTCGAACCCACGAAGAGCTTACACCCTTGCCGGTTTTCAAGACCGGTGCCTTCAACCGCTCGGCCACCCATCCATTTATTCTCTTTTGATACTGGGTCTTTGAACCTCAGTCAAGCTTAACCCGTTGCTAAAGATAATAATTTAATTAGAAATTGGATTATTAAGCACTTTTTGCGTAAGCGCCGCTTCTAAGAAAGCATCAATATCACCATCGAGTACACCTTGTGCGTTGCCCTTTTCAACTTGGGTACGTAAGTCCTTAACCATTTGATAAGGTTGTAAAACATAAGATCGGATTTGATGACCCCAACCAATTTCAGATTTAGATGCATTTTGCGATTGAGAGGCTTCCTCTCTTTTTTTAAGTTCTAACTCATAGAGCCGTGCACGAAGCATATCATAGGCTTGAGCACGGTTGCGGTGCTGAGAACGATCATTTTGGCATTGGACAGCTATTCCTGTTGGAATGTGCGTAATACGAATCGCACTTTCTGTTTTGTTCACATGCTGACCTCCAGCACCTGAAGCACGATAAGTATCAATTCTTAAGTCCTTTTCTTCTACGGTGATATCAATTGAATCATCGATGACAGGATAAACCCAGACCGATGCAAAGCTTGTATGCCTTCTCGCATTGGAATCAAAAGGAGAGATACGAACAAGACGATGCACGCCGCTTTCTGACTTAAGCCAACCATAAGCTTGATGGCCAATTACTCTAAATGTGCAAGATTTAATACCTGCTTCTTCGCCAGAAATTTCTTCCATCCATTCAATTTTATATTTATGGCTTTCAGCCCATCTTAAATACATTCGTTGAAGAATAAGCGCCCAATCTTGAGCTTCTGTCCCACCAGCCCCCGCGTGAATTTCAATAAAGCAATCATTCGCATCAGCTTCTCCAGAAAGGAGGCTCTCAAGTCGTAATCTTTCAATGGTTGCCTGAAGCTTATCAAGCATTGCTTCTGTTTCGAGAAAAAGTGCTTCTTCGCCTTCAAGTTCAGCAAGCTCTAGGAGTCCAACAATATTTGTAAGTTCTTGTTCGAGGTTTTCGATACGCTTAAGAGAAAAAGCTAAAGCCTCGCGCTCACGTAAAATTTTTTGGGCTGCTTCTTGATTGTCCCATAATTTTGGATCTTCAGCTTGTTGATTGAGAGCAGTAAGCTTTTTTAAGGATGTATCCCAGTCAAAGATGCCTCCTTAGAACACTGATAATTTGTTCGACGTTATCAATTTTAGCTTGAACTTCTGCACGCATATCTTTTTCCTTTAATTTTTAAATTTAATAACATAGGAATTCGTAAGGTGAAAGCCAATATGGTGCAAAAGCCAATTGTTAATATAAACCTTCAGTTTGAGATTCTGATGTTGCTTTAGAGGCTAAGGGCTCAAGAGAATGATTTTCCTCGACATCAAGCTGAGTTAAATCTGCGTCAGCTTTAAAAGCTTCAAAAATAATATTCTCGTTGCTTCCATGGGCAGGTTTACCGGTATCAACATTGACACGAACGAGTTTAACACCAGAAGGTACTCGAAAAGAAGCAACAGGTTGATTTTTTAATGCTTTTTTCATGAAGTCTAAAAATATAGGAGCGGCAGCCTGCGCACCGTTTTCGTGCTTTCCTAAAGTCGCATGGGAATCAAATCCTACATAAATACCGACGACAAGATCAGGCGTAAAACCAACAAACCAAGCGTCTCGAAACTCATTCGTTGTGCCAGTCTTTCCTGCAATTGGACGATTTAACGCTAAAAGAATTTTTGCGGTTCCTCTTTCAACAACACCTTGTAAAAGTGAGACCATTTGATAAGCACTTACGGGATCAGTTACCAGAGGTCTCTCATCTTTTAAGAGAGGAACATCAGAGCCTAAAGGTAATTTATTATCGCAGCCATTACATTGTATAAAAGTATTTGTTAAAATTGTTTTTCCATAGCGATTTTGAACGCGGTCAAGAAGAGTAGGGACTATTTTTTTTCCTCCATTAGCAATCATGCCATACGCCGCAGTTAATCTTAAGAGCGTCGTTTCGCTTGCCCCTAAAACAAAGGCTAACTGAGGAGGCATTTTTTCACTGATATTAAATCTTTGCGCAAGGTTAATCACATTCTTGATGCCAATGATATCGTGTGTAAGATGTATTGTAACTGCGTTGCGAGAAAGTTCAAATGCACGTCGTAAACTTAAAGGTCCCATAAATTTTTCATCATAATTTCGTGGACGCCAAAGACCTAAATTTTTACCAAGGCTAATAGAGAAAGGGACGTCTTGTACAGTTATTGAGCCATGTAATCCTTTTTCAATTCCGGCTAAATAGACAAAAGGCTTGATTGTTGACCCGATTTGTCTCCAAGCTTGAGTTGCTCTATTAAATTGGCTGATTTTAAAACTATATCCCCCTTGTAAAGCAAGAATCCGCCCAGAATGAGGATCCATGACAATTATTCCCCCTGATACAGCTGGGATTTGACAAAGCCTAAAAACCTGATTTTTAGAGTTATTTCCTGATGTTAAAATTTTATCAACTAAAATAACATCAGATATTTTTAAAACATCTTTAGGATGGTTAATGCTGGGTCCTAAAGAAGCTACATTAATGTAACGACGAGCCCATTTTAGTTCAGACAATGGAATGTTACCTACTGTGCCATCTTTTAAACCTATAACAGCATGTTCAGATTTTAATTCTAGAACGACAGCAAGCAACCAGTGACCATGCCCTGGAGGATTATTTATAGTTTGTAGTTTTTTCCTCCAGGAGGATGATTTCCCATTTAAACGAGTTTTTGCTCTTTCTGATTCACTTAAAGAAAGATTTGTAATTGGTCCTCGCCAACCATGCCGCCGATCGTAAGCAATCAGTCCTTCTTTTAAAACTTCTCGAGCTATTTTTTGATATTCAACATTTAAAGAGGTCCTGACCACTAAGCCATCCTTATAAAGGGACTTTTCACCAAATTTTTCCATCAACTCTCGCCGTACTTCTTCAGCAAAATAGTTTGCATAAACGGTTTCTGAATTATGGCGAGCTGTTATTTTTAAAGGTTCTAATTTAGCATTATGCGCTTCTTCTTCACGTATATATTTATCTTCTAACATTCTTTGTAAAACATAATTTCTTCGAGCTTTAGCTGCTTCAGGATTTTTATGAGGATTGTAATTATTAGGCGCTTTAGGAAGAGCAGCTAAAAAAGCAATCTCTGAAAGCGATAATTCAGAAAGACTTTTATTAAAATAATTTACGGCCGCAGCGGCAATACCATATGAACTATTTCCAAGATAAATTTGATTCAAATATAATTCAAGGATATGATCTTTTGAATAAGCATTCTCAAGGCGAAAGGCTAAAATAGCTTCTTTTATTTTTCTTTCATAAGAAACTTTATTAGCAATTTCTGTCAGTAAGAAATTCTTAGCCACTTGCTGGGTAATGGTCGAAGCGCCATAAGGACGCTTTGAAAACGCCGCATGGGTTATATTATGCAAAGCTGCTGCTAAAATGCTTGGAATATCAATTCCTGAATGATGATAAAAATTTTTATCTTCTGCAGATAAAAAAGCTTTAATAATAGTTTTTGGAATAGCTTTTATTGGAACAAAGATACGTTTTTCATAGGCGTACTCTGCAAACATATGGCCATCTTGTGAATAAAGCCGTGTAACAACATCAGGCTCATAATGAGCTAGATGAGAATAATTAGGGAGACCTTGACCGAAGTAATAAAAAGTACCAATTATTCCTGCAATTAAGAGAAAGATGGAAACAAAAAAATAGCTGACTAGAGTCCGTAAATAACGAAACAAGTTACTTCCTTTCTCATTTGTCTGGCATCAATTTAAAAACATCTTTTCATTTAAGAATATAAAAAAAAGCCTCTCTTACTGAGAGGCTTTTTATTTAAGAGTTACGCATCATCATCAGTGGTTGATTCAGATACTTTTTTCTTTGAAGTTTTAGCAGGTTTTTCTTCTTTTGGTTTTGCTACTGCTTTTGTGGTTTTCTTTTCTTTTGGTTTTTCGTCTGCGGACTTTTCTTTCACTTTATCAAAAGCTGCTCCAAGAATATCTCCTAAGCTTGCACCGCTATCTGCTGAACCATAGGTTGCCATAGCTTCTTTTTCTTCAGCAATTTCACGACCCTTGATTGAGAGAGTAACGCGTCGTGCAGAACGATCAATATTGATAATCTTTGCATCAACTTTTTCACCTACAGCAAAACGGTCAGTACGTTGCTCTGTTCTTTCTTTGGATAAGTCAGTTTTACGTATAAATCCTTCTATCCCTTCAACCTTAACTTCAATACCGGCTTCTTGGATAGCTGTGATTTCACATGTAACAATATCATTTGGTTTTAAAGCGGATAAACCTTCAGCAAAAGGATCTGCAGCAAGTTGCTTTACTCCCAAAGAAATACGTTCTTTGTCAGGATCAACCTCAAGAACTTTAACTTTAAGCTTTTCGCCTTTTTTATAATTCTTAATGGCTTCATCTGATGGCTCTGACCATGAAAGATCAGACATGTGAACCATACCATCTAGATCTCCTGAAACTGCAACAAAAAGACCAAATTCAGTAATATTGCGAATTTCACCTTCAAATTCAGAACCCACAGGATATTTTTCTGCAACAGTTGCCCATGGATTGTCTTGGCATTGCTTAATACCAAGAGCGATTCTACGTTTACTAGGATCAACTTCGAGAACCATAACTTCGACGTTTTGTCCAACGGATAAGAGTTTTGAAGGATGAACATTTTTCTTTATCCAGCTCATTTCTGAAACATGGACAAGTCCTTCGATGCCTGGATCGAGTTCAACAAAAGCACCATAATCAGCAATATTTGTAACTGTTCCTGACAACTTTGTATGAAGCGGGAATTTAGCTTCTATACTTTGCCAAGGATCATTTTCAAGTTGTTTCATGCCGAGAGAGATACGGTGTGTATCTTTGTTATAGCGGATAATTTGCACTTTAATGTTCTGGCCTACATGCAACATTTCAGATGGATGTGAAATACGACGCCATGAGATATCTGTCACGTGAAGTAAACCGTCGATTCCTCCAAGATCAATAAAGGCACCATAATCTGTAATATTCTTGACAATACCATCAACAATTTTACCTTCTTCCATGTTAGAAAGAAGTTCAGATCTTGCTTCTGTTCTTGTTTCTTCTAAAATAGCTCGTCTAGAAACAACAATGTTGCCCCGTGCACGATCCATTTTCAAAATGATGAAAGGTTGTTCTATACCCATTAAAGGACTAATATCCTTAATTGGGCGGATATCAAGTTGGCTTCCTGGTAAGAATGCTATAGCGCCTCCTAAATCAACTGTAAAACCACCTTTAACACGGCCAAATAAAACACCATTAACTTGTTGTGCTGCTTTGTGCGCACGTTCTAATTCAAGCCAAGAAGCTTCGCGGCGCGCTTTTTCGTGGCTTAAAACAATAAGACCATCTTTGTCTTCCATGCGCTCTACATATACTTCAACGCGATCGCCTGTTTTAACTTTCGTTTCTTTCACTGCTGTCATGAATTCACGTAAAGGAACGCGGCCTTCTGATTTTAAACCAACATCAATAATGGCATAATCATTAGAAATGGCGAGAACAGAACCTTTGATCACCTTTCCAACAATATCAACTGAACCTTCAGGTGTTTCGTTTAAAAGTGCTGCAAAGCTTTCTATTTGATCGTTTGGAGTTGTTAAGTTTGTGGTCATAAAAATTAAATCCTTTCTTAAATAAGCTCCCTGAATGAAATGTTTTCCCGTTTAATAACGCATTTACTTTTTCAGGTGCCGCTCAATAACAGCTATTGACTGTCTGAGCATGTCATCGAGAGATAAGCTTGATGTATCAATGATATAAGCATCTTCCGCAACCTTAAGTGGGGCTTGTTGCCTACTTTCATCCCTCAAATCTCTATCCATCATATTTTGGATGACAGCCGTATATATACTCTTGATCCCTCGATCTTGCAACTCTTTAAGCCGTCTTTCGGCGCGAACTTCAAGTTGTGCTGTAATGTAAAGTTTTATATTGGCTTGCGGACATACAAATGTTCCAATATCTCTTCCATCTAAAACAGCTCCATTAAAGCCAGAAGGAGGAGTATTTGCAAAATTACGTTGAAACTCTAAGAGAGCCTGGCGTACTTCAGAAAAAGTGGCTACTTTAGAGGCTAAATTACCAATTTCTTCTGAGCGTAAGTTTACATTTCTTAAATCATCTAAAGTAATTGTGCCTGCAAGTTTTGCAATTTGAGTTCTATTCTCTAAATCTATTTTGTTTTCAGCTACTTTAAAGGCTAAAGCTCTATATAAAAGGCCTGTTTCTAAATGGACAAAATTATATTTCAGAGCAATTTGTTTGGCTATTGTACCTTTACCTGAACCGGCTGGTCCATCAATTGCGATAATCATTAAAAGTTCCTTATCATTTTCTTTAAAGCATATTTAAGAAACTTCATAAGGTAAATCAATGAACTTATAATAGAAAAAAACCTTTGACACCTGCTTTCATTCGTGGCAAGCGATGATTTGTACTAAAAATGTAAAATTTAGGAGATGTGCCTTGAAACCAGAATGGGGAGTAAAAAGAACTTGTCGTAAGTGTGCGGCGCACTTTTATGATCTTCAGAAGACAAAATTTGAATGTCCTAAGTGTAATACAGAATATTCACGGAATGATTTCCAGATCAAGACTTTAAAATTAGAATCAAGTAAAACTAAGAAGAAAGTTGAGAAAGTTGTTCTTGAAGAAAATTTAGATTTAATTGGAGAAAACTTAGATCAATCAATCGATGATGATTTATTGGAAGATGCTGATGAATTAAGCGATGAAAATGTTTCTGATGTAATTGATCGCGAAGACGAAGAATAGGTCTTACACGAAATTCATGATATTTAAGTCCAGTTGACCACTTAATTTTTTCAACTTAAAAATCAGTTGACTAATAACTAGGGTTTTATCGATATTAGCTTAAGTATTAGTAGTACTGGGAGATAGTTTAACGGTAGAACTCTCGGCTCTGGACCGAGCAGTCCTGGTTCGAATCCAGGTCTCCCAGCCAATAAATATTTCTTAATATTATATCTTCAAATATGGAGAGATATTTCGTGATTACATACTCTAAAGAGATTTTTAGTTTAGCTCTAGCTTTTCTTTTATCTGCAATTATTACACGTGTGATGATTGTTGTTAATATTAAAGACATTCCTGTCGATCGTTCATCTCATAAACAAATTACACCTCGTGCAGGAGGCGTAGGGTTGTTAAGTGCATTTTATATCTGTTTATTAAGTCAGGAATTTTTTCGAATACTTGATCATGGAAGTATATTTATAGTTCTATTGTCTGGTGCAGCAATAATGGCAGGATTAGGATTGCTAGATGATATCAAAGGCTCTAGTCCTCTTTTAAGGCTCTTAGTTCAAATAAGTATTTCTTGGTTATCTATAAAGTACATAGGAACATTTAGAACGATACCTCTTCCATATTTTGGAGAAGTTAACCTAGGAATTTTAAGTTTCCCCCTTTCCATTTTATGGATTACCGGTTTTACAAATGCTTTTAATTTCATGGATGGGCTGAATGGAATGTCAGGGATCATGACTATAATTTCATGTATATTTTTATCAATATTAAGTGGTTCACATTATCCTAATTTTATAATTTTTTTAATTCTTGCAGCTGCAACGTTTGGTTTTTTAATATTTAATTTCCCTAAAGCAAGAATATTTCTTGGAGATGTAGGGAGCTTCTTTCTAGGATTCTTTTTTTCTTCCTGGGCCTTAGTCGCTTTAAAGCCATCATATGGAAAGCTATCTATTTGGGTAGTACCACTTTTATTTTTTATTTATATCTATGATGTAATTTTTACGCTTCTCCACAGAATAATAAGGAGAAAAAATTTTTTTGAAGCACATCGTGAACATCTTTACCAACTTTTAAATAGATTAGGTTGGAGCCATACCAAGGTAACAAGTTTATATGCGTTTATTTTCATTCTTCAGGGTATCTCAGCCTTGTTTATGATGATGAGGCCTCCAGAAGAACATCTTTTTTTCTTTATCCCATTTTTTATAGGAGCTAGTGTATTTTCTTGTTGTGTTTTTTCAAAAACGCGTAAGATAAATCCATCTTTTTAGAGCAATTAAAAATGATTCTTTCACTCAATAAAGTTTTTTACCAGAAAAATGAAATGACTATTTTAAAAGATGTATCTTTGACGATATCATCGCAAGAATTTGTGACCATTATTGGTCCGAATGGAGCGGGGAAAACAACTCTTTTAAAGATGATATTAGGCTTAATCACCCCAACGCGAGGAACTATTATAAAGTCTGCTTCTTTAAAGGTTGGCTATATGCCCCAAAAATTGCATTTGGACCCAAGCCTTCCTATAACTGTTCAACGTTTCTTAGAATTGTCACGTTATCAGGATGCTTTTCAACAAATTATATCAGCTGTAAGTATTACTCATCTATTAGAAAACTCTATTTATACTTTATCCGGTGGTGAATTACAGCGTGTTCTATTAGCAAGAGCATTGCTAAGTAAACCAGATCTTCTTGTTTTAGATGAGCCTCTTCAAGGTGTCGATATCAGTGGTCAAATGTCTCTTTACAAATTGATTTCAGAAGTTCGACAGATTTTAGGTTGTGCTGTTCTCTTAGTATCTCATGATCTGCATTTTGTTCACGCTGCCAGTGATAAAGTAATTTGTTTAAATCATCACATTTGTTGTGCAGGCAAACCAGAAGAAGTGCAAAAGCATCCGAATTACCAATCACTTTTTACTGGTTACCGACCTGATGTTTTAGCACCTTATGCTCATCATCATGATCATCACCATGATGTTAATGATAAAAGAGAAAAATAATGAGTACCTTTCTTATAAATGCTTTTGCAGCAAGCAGTCTATTTTCTATTGCGGCCGGTCCTTTGGGAGCAATGATCATTTGGAGGCGTTTAGCTTTTTTTGGAGATACTCTTTCTCATGGAGCCTTGTTGGGAATGAGCATAAGCTTGGCATTTAATTTTCATCCTATTATAGGGATTTTTTTTATCTCTATTATCTTAGCTATTTTTTTAGGGTATTCATCTAATTCTCCCGGGCTTGCAAGTGAGACAAGATTGGCAATTCTTTCTCCAGGCTTGCTCTCTTTAGGAATGATATGTTTTTCCTTTTTTAAAGGAGTCCGATTCAATTTAGAGGGATATTTATTTGGTGATATTCTTGCGGTAAATGTTCATGACTTAGTTTCACTTCTATTGGGAGAAATTGTCGTCTTAAGCTTTTTATTTAGGCAATGGAGAGCTTTGATTAATATTTGTATCAGTGAAGATCTTGCAATGGTAGAAGGTTATAATGTTTCAAGAGTTCGTATCCTGTTCCTGTTTGTTTTAGCTCTTTTTATAGCTCTTACTGTTAAAATTATGGGGGTATTGCTAATGACAGCCTTATTAATTTTACCTGCCGTTCTTGCTAGGAATTTTTCAAAAACACCAGAGAGAATGGCGTTGTTAGCAATAGGAGCTGGCATAATAATAACGGTAGTTGGATTATGTATTTCTAATACTTATGATATCTCAGCCGCGCCGGCCATTGTGATCACAGGTGTAACATTGATAATAATTATAGAAGTATTTAAGCACTTCAGAAAAAATATACATGACAATAAAATATTTTGATAAAGCAATTTCTCTTAATAAAATTTCGCATACATTTGGCTTTAAGTGGAAAGATATCGACCAAATTTTAGAAAAAATCGATTCTGAAATGTTAGAAGTGAAAGAAGCTTTTCTGTCCAAAGAAGGAGAACATCGAGTCACTGAAGAAATGGGGGATCTAATGTTTGCAGTGGTTTCTCTATCATATTTTGTAAAGATCGATCCCGAGCAGGCTTTTATATATGGCATAAATAAATATGAAAAAAGATTCAAAACTGTTTTAAAAATTTTAGAAGAAAAAAACATTTCGTTAGATGATAATCATTCATCGGAGCTTTTATATAAAGTTTGGGAAGAAGCAAAACTAAGGACTGGTGCCGCCGGAGAGGATTGAACTCTCGACCTCACCCTTACCAAGGGTGTGCTCTACCACTGAGCTACGACGGCTTTAATTTGAATACGTTTAACTTAAGCAGAAAAGAGTTGCAAGTAAAGCAATGCATCAGATCAAAAAAAAATTGAATAAAAAAACTCAAGATCGTTTAGCCCAAGCTTTACGTACTAACTTATTAAAGCGTAAGCAACAGCAAAGATCTCGCAGTGAAACTAGTCCTGAGAGAGAGCAGAAAGACAATTTTTTCCATCAAACTGATCAAGGTTTTTTTGTAAATATCCGTCTGACGCCTAGCTCGAAACAAAATGAGATTCAAGGATTATATATATCTCCAGAAGCTCAAGTTTATCTTAAAGTTAATGTGAAAGCAGTCCCTGAAAATGGTCAAGCAAATGAGGCTCTTATTTATTTTATGGCTTCTGAATTAGGCGTGTCAAAAACACATGTATCTTTGGTTAAGGGGGAAGCAAGTCTATTTAAAACTTTACTTTTTAGCTCATTAGATTCTTTGGTTTTAAGCCAAAAATTTACGAATCTAATAAAAAATTATCTTATAGAGCGTTAAGGAGAAAAAGATTGGCTTTATGCGATATTAATTCTTTAAGAGCTGTTAAAAATAACACTAATAGACTTTTAGGACTAGATGTTGGTACCAAAACGATAGGTCTTGCTCTTTCAGATGCTACTTGGACAATTGCAACACCTTTGCAAACTCTTGAAAGGAAAAAATTTAAACACGATATTCTAGAATTAATGGCTATTATTAATAAATATAATGTGAGTGGTTTAGTGATAGGTTTTCCTAAAAACATGGATGGCTCAGAAGGACCACGCTGCCAATCTACAAAACAATTTGCATATAATTTACTAAAGGAAATGGATCTTCCTATTGCCTTTTGGGATGAACGTCTTTCTACAATTGCTGTAACGCGGACACTCTTAATGGCAGATGTGTCGCGGAAACGACGGCAAGAAGTTGTTGATAAAATGGCGGCTAGTTACATTCTGCAAGGCGCTTTAGATGCACTATAATAGGATAAAGTGGAAGACCAGCATCCCAACCCGTAAGAAATAATACTACGGCTGCTTCTTTCCAGATCTGACCGGGTTCGAAAACCTTGCGTCCAGGGCTGATCTTCCAAAAGAAATATAGAAGATTCTTTATAACTCATGCAAGAGGTTTATCTTCCCAGCTATCCTGAAAAGTTTTAACGAGCTTTTGTGATTTTTCTAAATCTTCAGGAGTATTAATTTCAAAAGGAATGGTATCAACAATTCGAACATCAATTCGCAGACCAACTTCAAGCGCTCTTAATTGTTCTAGTTTTTCAGAAATTTCAAGAGGGGAAGGGGGATGATTGACAAATTTTTCAAGTGCTTTGCGACGGTAACTGTAGAGTCCTATATGATGATAGTAAGTTAAAGCTCCATAAGGAATAACAGAGCGGCTAAAGTACAGAGCTTGTCGCGTAAGTGGATTTTTTCCTTCAACCATGGCTATTTTTGCAACGCTAGGGTTATTTTTACTTGTGTCATCAGTTATTTTAACAGCCAAAGTTGCAATATCGACATCTGGATTCTGAAGAGGTTCAAAAGAATATTTAATCACTTGAGGATCAATGAAAGGCATATCGCCTTGTAAATTAATAATAACATTATATTTTTCTTCGGGGTCAACAAGATTGGCTGCAGCATAAACACGATCTGAGCCTGAAGGTAAGGCAGGATCAGTCATACAAACCTCACCACCTGCATTTTTAACAATCGAAGCAATTTTTTCATCATCACATGCAACAATTACTCGTCCTATGTCAGCCTCTAATCCTCGCTCTAAAACATGAAGCACAAGCGGCTTATCACCAATCATTAATAAAGGCTTTTGAGGCAGCCGTGAAGCGGCAAGACGTGCAGGAATAATAATAAGTGGATTCATATTATTTTAAACCCATTTTGAAACATAACCTTGATCTGGTTGGATACCATTACAAAGGTTATAAATAACTTCTTCTGGAGTTTGTACAATTGTGAAGAGCTTTTGGTCAATTTCTCTTACAAAACCATCCTCGACCATGCGTTTAAAATGAGTCGAAAAAATTGTCGACCAATACCCATCAATATCTAAAAAAATAATTTTTTTATGATGAAGGCCAATTTGTTTCCAGGTCATAATTTCAAAAGTTTCATCTAGTGTACCAATACCACCGGGAAGAATAATAAAAGCTTCAGATTTTTCAAACATGAGCCGTTTACGTTCATGCATCGTTTCAACCACCATAATTTCATGGAGGTTTTCATTGATACCTTCTCTTGTACTTATGAGTGTGGTTGAAATTCCAACAGCTTTTCCGCCCGCTTCTAAAACAGCGTTTGAAACTAATCCCATAAGTCCCATCCGACCGCCACCATACACTAATTGTATATGATTCTTAGCAAGAAGAGCTCCTATTTCTTGAGCAGCACTTTGATATTTTGCAGGTAAGCCATTAAAAGAGCTGCAATATACACAGGCTGATTTAACAAATTCCACTTTTCTAGACTCCTTGAGTAATTTAAGGCATAAACGTGCCATTGCTTCAAAAATCATGCAAGACAAATTAGAGAAAAATATTTATGGGTCTATTTTTGATGTCGAATATGATTTTAAGTGAATTAATCTAAATGCATAAAGTTTAATTAAAGTGCTCAAGGAATAATTTTCCTAGAAAAGAAACATTTGGGCTTCCTTGAATGTAATTAATTAACACCTTCATATCCTCCATGAGGACATCACTTGGAATCTACGGTCTCTATCTCGCGAGGCGAAGAAGGGATTTTTTTTGTGGTTTTATCGCTTGACAAATAAATTACTGAAAATGCCTTTTTATCACGTATAATTCTTCCCATATTCATCATTTTAGTTCGCAGTTGGGCAGGGAATTCCGTTTGGAGTAAAATAGCATAAGGAGAACACTCATATGCTATAAGTCCATCTAATGCATATGTTGCAAATTTTGCTCTTACAATTACTGCTAAGTGATTATCTATAATCTTTTCTGGTGAGAGTCCATAAACTCGAGAAAAATAATCAAATAATTTCCTATAATAATCTCCTGCTAATTGCTTCATCCTTTCTTTTTCGAGCTCAAAATCTTCTGTAGTAAAGTGATTTTCACTGTTAATTAAAACTTCCCTGAGAATTTGTTGGTTACCTTCAAAGTTAGAGCTTTGAGTTTTTTTATCATAAAGGTTATGAACTTCTACAGTGACAGGTGGGTATTCCGAACAATTACTTGAAGATATTTCTAAGTGCTTACGAGTATAATTCTGGACGTTTAATCGAAATTCTTCACGACGTTTAGTCATATTTGCTTCAGTTAAACCGTGAGGCTTTTCGAAAACAGGAGAAGTAAAACTTTTTTCATCAGGCCAGAAATAACAGTCTTCATCATCACCAATCATAAGACAGAGATTAACAGGAATACCCGCAAGTCTTAAATTTTTGACCAGCTCAATTAAAAAGTTTTTTTGTTTAGAGAATAAAGAGTTTTCGACTGAGGAAATAAAATATTCTTCTGGAGAAGACGAAGATAAAAGAGAAAAGTCGACATTTGGGCAAACAAACTGAACTAAATTTATTTTTCCAGTTTTATGAATGCTTACTAAAACGTCATTAATAAATTCTATTTTATGAAACTCATTAAAAGGTATATTTTTAGCTTTATTTTTCCAATCACAAAGTGCAATAAGTACTCTTGCAGCCTTATCACAAATGTCAATTTCATAGTCTGGAAAAAATTTACGTATACTATTTCTTACTTCAGTTACAGTCTTATCAAAAATATTTAAGAGTTCTATTGCCTGGCCAAAGTTCTTGCGTGCATGAGCCACTACTTTGGGGTTACCAGCAAAGCTACTAGTTGGCGTTCCTTTTAATAATTCCCATATTTTATTTGCCTCCGCTGCAATAAGAGAAGGATACTCAAAAAAAGGATTTAAATCACCGGAAATATTGTCTAAATTTTTTTTAACTGAGGGTGTGATTCCATTTTGAGTTGTGGTAAGCAACTTATTAGCATTAATCATGGTTTTTTTTGTGATTATTTTTACTTGAGCGTAGGCATCTGTGAATGCATCACATTTAGGGTAGACACTAGATTGCTTTCTATGAGCTTGATTATATGCCTCTACTCCTTCAGAAACCTTTACTTGTAAAAATTTTCCCAGGTTTGGAGGGCATTCTGGTAAAGCTTCTCTAAGTTCAGAACACGATGTATAAGTGGGTAGAATAAATAGTAAATTAACGAGCAATAAGAAAAATACACGAATATGCATATAAAATTTTCCTGAAATTAATACTCGATTTTCACATAGATTAGCTTAATAGACAAAATAATGCCAGTGTTTTTGTAAAACGTTAAACATAACTATGTATTCATTTTAAAAATCAAGGGGGTATTCTTATAATACCCTCTTAGTTAAAAATAAAAATTAAGAACAGCCACTCGTACTACCACATGTCATGCACTTCATACAAGTGCCATTACGAACTAACGTAAAATTTCCACATTCTTGGCAGGAATCACCTTCATATCCCTTTAAACGAGCTGTTTCTGCTTTAGAAAGAGTATTATTTGTAGGTTGATTTTCCTGATGATGAGGAACGATAAGTTCAGCTTTTTCCATATTTAAAGCTCCGAATGGATTGGAGGCTAACGCATTTGCTCCCTCAACTTTTAAATGAGAAGTCTCAGTCGTTCGACTTGAGGCACGCTTTCCTTTAAGAATATATAAGTTATTACGGATATAACCTTTACTTGTTAAGGAACTAAGAGCCTCAATTTCTTGCTGATCTTGACGACCAGTCGATGTTCGCTCATGAGCCTCTCCTAAACTTTCAGGTAAAAGTTCTTTGGGATCTGAATGCGCTAGATCTGTTCTATCAAGGTAAGAAATAGCAAGTTCTCGGAAGATATAGTCAAGGATTGAAGTTGCCATTTTGATAGCGTCATTACCAGTCACAAGCCCTGAAGGTTCAAATCTTGTGAAGGCGAAGGCATCAACAAATTCTTCAAGAGGAACACCGTATTGTAGCCCAATAGAGATTGCCATCGCAAAATTATTCATCAAACTCCTAAAGGCAGATCCTTCTTTATGAAGATCAATAAAAATTTCGCCAAGGCGACCATCTTCATACTCACCCGTTCTAAGATAAACTTTATGCCCTCCAACGGTTGCTTTTTGCGTATAACCTTTTCGACGCGCAGGAAGTTTATGTCGTTCATTGCGATGCACAACGCGTTCAATCACTTTTTCAACTATTCGCTCTGTTAAGGCTTTAGTACGCGCAGCGCCTGTAAGTGAAGTGATTTCTTCTAATACTTCTTCAGAATTCTCATCTTCTGAAATGAGAGAAGTATTAAGAGGTTGAGAGAGTTTTGAACCATCTCTGTAAAGAGCATTACATTTTAAAGCTAAGCGCCACGATAGCAAATAAGCTTCCTTACATTCTTCAATTGATGCCTTGTTAGGCATGTTAATTGTTTTTGAGATGGAGCCTGAGATAAAGGGTTGGACAGTTGCCATCATACGAATATGGCTTTCTGTTGATAAAGCTCTTTTCCCAAAGCGTCCGCATGGATTCGCGCAATCAAAGACTGGAAGATGCTCATCTTTTAAGTAAGGTGCGCCTTCAAGGGTCATTGTTCCACAACAAAAATTATTTGCTTTTTCAATTTCGTCTTTGCTGAAACCTAAAGCCGTTAAAATATCAAAATTATTGTTACTCAATTGCTCATCTGAAAAACCAAGAACGTTTTTGCAGAAATCTTCACCAAGAGTCCACCGGTTAAAAGCAAATTTTATATCAAAAGCTGAACTTAAACTGCTGTTAAGTTTTGCCAAAACTTCTTCATTAAATCCTTTTTTCTTAAGAGCTTCATAACTAACTGCAGGGGCATTTTCAAGGGTGCCACGTCCGACAGCATAATCTATAATAGCTTGAATTTCTTCTTTCTTATAACCAAGTTTATGAAGAGCTTTAGGAACCATTTGATTAATAATTTTAAAATAGCCACCACCGACAAGCTTTTTGAATTTTACAAGAGCAAAATCAGGTTCAACGCCAGTCGTATCGCAGTCCATTACAAGTCCAATAGTTCCTGTAGGAGCAATACAAGTGGTTTGAGCATTTCGATATCCGTATTTTTCGCCTAACTCAAGCGCATGATCCCAAGCATTTTTGGCAGCTTCACTAAGTGTTGAAATGGGGCACGAGGTATGATCAAGTGGTACAGGTAAAATTTTAAGACCATCATAACCTGACGTTTCTCCGTAAGCGGCGCGCTGATGATTTTTCATAACGCGTAACATATCTTCTTTGTTAAGAGTATATTGAGAAAATGTACCAAGTTCACGAGCAATCTCTGCAGATGTTGCATAGGATCTTCCTGTCATAATGGCTGCTAAAGCACCTCCCATGCTTCGGCCTTCAGCACTATCATAAGAAATCCCCATTGCCATTAATAGACCGCCAAGGTTAGCATAACCAAGACCTAATGTTCGAAAATCATATGAACGTTGAGCGATCATCTGTGAAGGATATTGTGCCATCATAACTGAGATTTCGAGTACCAAAGTCCACAATCTAATAGCATGTTCATAGGCTTGAACATCAAAGGTCGATTGGTTGCTTTCGGTATCGTAAAACATAGCAAGGTTAATGGACGCTAAATTGCAAGCTGTATCATCAAGAAACATGTATTCTGAACATGGATTAGAGGCCTGTATAGAGCCACTTTTAGGACAAGTATGCCATTCATTAATTGTTGTATGATACTGAATTCCTGGATCTGCAGAAGCCCAAGCTGCATATCCTATTTGTTCCCATAAGTCTTTAGCTTTTATGGTTTTGTAAATGCCTCCATCTGTACGTCGAATAAGATTCCAATCCTCATCTTTAAGCACTTTTTCTAAAAATTCATTTGTAATACGAATAGAGTTGTTGGAATTTTGTCCAGAAACAGTCGAATAAGCTTCAGAGTTAAAATCTGTATCATAAGTTTCAAATTCAAAAGAAGAGCATCCTTGACGTGCATACTGGATAACGCGTTGAATGTAATTTTCAGAAACCATATGGCGGCGAGCGCTCTTAATGGCTTCTTTTAAGGCAGAATTTACGTGTGGATCAAACCGACTTTCATCTGTACCGAGTTGGCATGCTTGCATAACTGCATTAAGGTGTTTTTTTACAATCTTTGAGCCAGTTACAAGTGCAAGAACCTTTTGTTCTTCTATAACTTTCCAATTAATAAATTCTTCTACATCAGGATGATCAATATCAACCACCACCATTTTAGCGGCTCTTCTTGTTGTTCCTCCTGATTTAATGGCGCCTGCAGCTCTATCGCCAATTTTAAGAAAGCTCATAAGTCCAGAGGATTTGCCACCTCCTGACAAAGGTTCACCTTTACCTCGTAGATTTGAGAAATTTGAACCAGTTCCAGAACCATATTTAAATAGCCTTGCTTCTCTAACCCACAAATCCATAATTCCGCCTTCATTAACGAGATCATCATTAATGCTGGAAATAAAACAGGCATGAGGTTGAGGACGTTCATAAGCAGAGGTTGAATTCATTAGTTTTTCAGTTACATGATCAACATAAAAATGACCTTGAGAAGGACCATTTATTCCATAAGCCCAATGAAGTCCTGTATTAAACCATTGAGGAGAATTGGGGGCAACCATTTGATTAGCTAGCATATAACATAATTCGTCATAAAAAACTTGTGCATCTTCTTCAGAATTAAAATAACCGCCTTTCCAACCCCAATAGGCCCAAGTGCCGGCAAGACGATGAAAAACTTGCTTTGCAGATGTTTCAGGCCCAAAGGTTATAGAATCAGGACTTGTTTCTTGTGCGCCTTTACGATCATCAGCTTTAGAGGCACGAAGCCATTCAGGAATACCTTTTTCATCGATATGAAGTAACTTTGAAGGAACACCCGCTTTCCGAAAGTATTTTTGTGCTAATATATCACAAGCGACTTGAGACCATTGTGTTGGGATTTCTATGTCCTTCATTTGAAAAACAATTGATCCATCGGGATTACGTATTTCACTCGTTGCTTTTCTAAATTCGATAGTTGAATAAGGAGATTGACCCTTCTTCGTAAAGCGACGAGTGATTTTCATATATGTATATCCTTTAATTAACTAAAATACTGTAAAAATTACAAAATAATCAATATGTGGTGGCTTTTTTCAAAAACATCCACTACATATAGTAGACTGTATGGTGATAATGTTATTTTGTTTTTCACTCGTCAAGGATAAAACTGCAATGAAATTAAATAATACAGATATTAACTCTGAGGCAAATTTAATGCCTTTAAAAAAACTTATGTCTTATTTGTGGAGTCAACAAGGAAAAGTCATGAAATTTAGACTTTTCTGCGTCATAATTCTTCTGGTTTTAAGTAAAATTATTAATGTTTATGCACCTATTTTTTACAAAAAAGCTGTTGATTTACTTTCAATTAATGTTGAAAATGTAGGTCCTGCAATAATTCCTTTAGGTCTTATTTTAGCGTATGGTGCAGCGCGTATAGGTGCTCAATTTTTTAATGAACTTAAAGACATGTTATTTGTACGTGTTGAGCATCGTGCGATCAGGCAGGTCGCTCTTGAGACCTTTGAATTCTTGCATACTTTAAGTTTAAGATTTCATCTTGACCGAAAAACCGGAGGACTTAGTCGTTCAATTGAGCGTGGTACAACGGCGATTGAAACCTTACTAAGATTTATGATTTTCAATATCTTGCCTACAATTTTCGAAATAATAATGGTTTCCATCGTTCTTTCAACAATCTATAAACCATTATTTGCCTTTATAACTCTATTAACTTTGGCAATTTATATCATCTTTACAATTAGCGTGACTGAATATCGCACTAATTTTGTACGGAAAATGAATCAAACAGATAATGAGGCAAATGCAAAAGCAGTTGATAGCTTATTAAATTATGAAACTGTAAAATATTTTAATAACGAAAAGCATGAGGCTTTGCGGTATGACGCTTCTCTTGCACAATATGAAAGTGCTGCTGTAAAAAGCAAGCAGTTAATGTCCCTTCTTAACATAGGACAAGGGATTATTATTTCTATTGGTCTTGTCGTTGTTATGGTGATGGCGGCCTATGAGGTCATCGCTTTAAAGATGTCTGTAGGTGATTTTGTCTTAGTGAATACATATCTTATTCAACTCTATCTACCCCTTAATATTTTAGGATTTGCGTATCGAGAAATTAAACTTTCTCTTATAAATATGGAACAGATGTTTGCTCTCTTTAAAGAACCTTTAGAGATAAAAGATTCTGGAAATTCAAAAGAGTTAGAGATCAAAAAAGGAACAATTATTTTTGAGAATGTTGGCTTTAGCTACACTTCAAGCAGACAAATTCTTAAAGATATTTCTTTTGAAGTTCCTGCTGGTAAAACAGTCGCAATTGTTGGACCTTCAGGAGCAGGGAAGTCAACACTATCTCGACTATTATTCCGCTTTTACGATGTGTCTGAAGGAAAGATTCTGATTGATGGGATAGATATTCGCGACTTAACACAGTTTAGTTTGCGAAAAGTTATTGGGATTGTTCCTCAGGATACAGTCCTTTTTAATGACACAGTTTATTATAATATTGCTTATGGTCGCCCTCATGCTACTAAAGAGGAAATTATAGAAGTTGCAAAACTTGCTAAGATCCACGATTTCATTATGCAAACACCGGATGAGTATCTAACAACAGTAGGAGAACGAGGTTTAAAATTATCTGGTGGCGAGAAGCAGCGTATTGCGATTGCTCGAACGCTTCTCAAAAAACCAAAAATCTTTTTGTTTGATGAAGCAACTTCAGCGTTAGATACTCATACAGAAAAAAGCATACAAGAAAATTTGAGAGAAATTTCAAAAGGGCATACAACGATTATCATTGCTCATCGTTTGTCAACAGTTGTTGATGCTGATGAAATTCTTGTGCTAGATCAAGGACGTATTGTTGAGAGAGGGCAGCATGCTCAATTGCTCAAACAAAAAGGCGTCTATGAAAAAATGTGGAAACGTCAACTTGAAGGAAAACATATTACTTCAAGTATTTCTGAATAAGAAGTTGTAGGATATAAGTGATGTTAGCAGAAAGAAATACAGTTTTAATTATCTTTGCATTTATTATTACGATAATTGCAACTGATATTTATCTCCCAAGTTTTCCTGCAATGGCTATCTTCTTTAATTGTAGCTCAGATGACTTACAACTTTCTGTCCCTTTTTATATGTTAGGAGGTCTTCTTTCTCCGCCTATTTTTGGTTTTGCTGCAGATCATTTTGGACGAAAAAAGACAATGCTGTGGGGTTTGAGTATTTTTATTTTTGGAAGTTTTCTTTGTTTTCAATCACTTTCATTAACTGATTTGTTAATAGGAAGATTCATTCAAGGTTTTGGCGCTGTCTCTGTGCCGATTGTAGGGTGGGCGACTATCCAAGATCAATATCCGGGGCAAAAAGGGGCTAAAATAATGGCTTGGGTAGGTGGTATTATTTCACTAGGACCATTATTAGCGCCAAGTATAGGAGGATTCATAGATACACTTTTTAGTTGGAAGGGGAATTTCTTCTTACTTTTTATAATTTCTTTATGTCTTGTCATCTTAATGATGATCTTTTTTTCTAATAAGGAGATACCTCATCAGAAGAATAAAATTCGTATAACTGGGATTATAGCTTCTTATGCTTTAATTATTAAAAGCAAAAAATTTATGGCATATATTATGTTATCTGCTTGCTTAATGTGTGGAGAATTATGCTATCTTACGGTTATCCCTTTTTTCTTAGAAAATACCTTTCATTTAAGCGCTGAATTTATAGGAATTTATATCAGCATAGTTAGTGTAGCTTATATTATAGGCACTTTTTTAGCTTCGCAGTTAGTTCAATATGTTGGAATAAACAAGACCATTTTGTTGGGAATTTCTCTCTCATTTCTTGGTGCTATTATCTTGTTATTATTAAGTGTTTTTCAATATAACTCTATTACTTTTATGGTGCTCGCAACAGGGCTATATATGGGGGGACCTGCTTTAATATGGGGGCCGTCAACCTCTGCAGCCTTACAACTTTTTTCTCAACAAAGAGGCGTAGCATCAGCTGTTAGAAGCCTTATTACACAATTATCTATGGGAGCAGGAGGGTTAGCGGGTAGCTTACTTAATGACTTTGATCTTAGGCCTTTAGCAATCTTCATGGTTTTTATGTGTTTATGCAGTCTATTATGCTTTTCTTTACTTAATACATCAAAACAGAATTCTTAAAAAGTTTGTGTTCCAGGTATATAAAAACTAACAGAATTAAACATTTTTTTCAAAAAATGTACACATTTCTATTGATATTCGTAACAATGTATGGTAGTCTAATTATAGATGATCAGAGATGACTCAATCTCCTTATCAAGATTGAAAAACTTGATAATCCTTTTACTAAGTTTCTGTCCTCATCTAAGAAAAAAAATAATAAAATAGGGACTGTAAAAAACCTAAATTATTAGAAAATAAGCCCTTCAACGCTCTTTTTGAGCGAATGCCTTTTCTTTGCCTGGTGCAAAAGTAAAGAAATAAGGCAGATGAAGGCGACGAAAAATGCCGAAAGGCATTGATCCGACGATCGTGGGGTCTGCAGGTTTTTTAAATTGAAAAGCTCTTTTTCAAGTGCACAAAGGAAAAAGCTAGAATTTTGAAAAATCTGCAAAGGTGAGGGGCCAGAATGTATGGCGTAAAAGGAATCATTGTTCTGTCCCTCATCATCTTAATTACTCTCTTACGAGCTTACTTTTCTGCCTTTTTAGCTTTGTGCAAGTGTGGATTCAGAAAAGGCAGAAAGACAGCGAATGGCAAGAAATGAGATTTTCTGCTGTTTAAGATTCTCGGTATAAAGCTAATGATTATCAAAGGTTTGGCGCAAGAAGGCTCGCTGACGAGAGCTGGAACAGTGTTGATTGGTGCAAAAACAGGCAAACATTTTGATGTCATCTACGCGACCCAGGCTACTTTGGAGGCTTCATCGTGGCGAGAAGTGGGGATCCAGCAAGTATTGAAGAAGAAACAGTGTTGTTGGGTGAGTAAGAGTAAGCCACTCTCATCGTCATCCTTGGTCACACATTTTGTCATCCTTGGGCTTGTCCCGAGGATCTCAGGCAGCCTGACGATGCCATGAGACACTAAAAGGACATAAATGGATGTTTGACAGCGTAAAGAAAATAGTAACCTTGCTGACCGCAATGAAGAACAAAGGGTGCATGAAAGACAGAAAGAGTGAAAAAGAAAAGAGACTTAAAACTTGGAGAAGTTTTTCACTTTTGTAAATGGATCACCGCCTGCGCGAGGATGACACGGAAGAGAATAATGCTCTGTGATTCCGGTGTGTGCAAGAAGTGCCATGTTGCTGAAAGACAGCGATTGGCGATAGGTAACGTCTATAGATCGCTTGAGATTCTCGGGACAAGCCCGAGGATGACCAAAGGTTGGGAACGAGAGTGCTCGTTGGCAAGGATGATGCCTGATGAGAATAGGTACAAGACTGAGAACGAGTAAGGGGTAGAGACGAGAAGGCTCGCTGACGAGAGCTGGAAAAACGTTGATTGGTAACAATAGTAACAAGCCACCCTTCCGGTGTCATCCTCGCGGAAGCGGGGATCCAGGAATGGTTGAAAGACAGCGAATAGGGATTGGTGACAAAAGCAATAAAATAACGCTTCTCTTCGTCATCCTCGGGCTTGTCCCGAGGATCTCAGGCAACCTAAAGGTGCTGATAGGTGCGAGAACGTCTAAGTTTTGCTTGAAAGGCATCAGGAGGGATTCAGAGGAAAAGGCGATAAGAAAATTGAAAAATTTTTACTTTGTCACTTATTGATTTCTGCTTTCACAGGAATGATACCTAAATTGATCTTGCTCTATGTGAAAGTCCTAAAGCTAAGAATAAGCAGCGATATTAAGAAGCACAAAATTTTAATTAATCATATAAAATCATTCGGCAGCAAACCTAAGTCTTTTTGTGTTTTTGTCACACTTAATCTAATTTGTCTTTACCATAACTATTAGTTTCACGAAGTTGAAGAACTTCTTCAAGATCTTTATGCGTAATCTTTTCAAGCATTTGTGGTGAGTGCGTTTTATCAAATTCTTTTAAAACGCGAGCCTTCTCAGATATGGAACTATGAATATATTTAGCTATAGATTCATCATTAGATGACGCATTAACAAATTTATGAATAAAATTTTCTACTTCCATAACCGTATCATGAGTAACCTCAGCAGTAAGATTAAAAGTAGAGAGAAAACTAAGTGTAATAGTTAAGAAAAAAATCTTCATAATTTATTCCTTATTCTATTTAAGTATACTATTATTTTATCAGTATTTAATAAATAAATAGTTAATTTTTTACTTAATAATTGTGTTGTATATTCTCAACAAAACAATGGAGTAACATAAGATCATTGAATGATGAGTATATACACTCTTCTATGCATCTTATCTTGAATTTTTCCGAGGATCTTAAGCAGACTCATAATATTGCTAGGCGTTAAAAGGTTCTAATAGGGGTATGTTAGAAATATGAGAGTCTTATTAAAAATTAAATACTAGGTCTATAAAGACATTTCTTGCATTCTATACTCTCTCGAGATAGTGATGAAATAACAACAGGTATTATTAGGATAATAAGAAATGGCAATTGCAGACCGTCCTTCTACAAGATTTGAGCCGTGGCAAGATCCTCAAGCCAGGCCAATTATAGATATTGTTCATGTTTCCAGAGCATTCGAGGGGTTTCCAGCTGTTAATAATATTAGTTTGCAAATTTTCCCAGGAGAATTTTTTTCTCTATTGGGAGCTTCTGGATGTGGCAAGACCACATTATTAAGATTGTTAGCAGGGCTCGAAATACCAACCGCAGGTAAAATATTTATAGATGGTATGAACATGACAAACGTTGAACCCTATAATCGGCCTGTTAATATGATGTTCCAATCTTACGCTCTGTTCCCCCATATGACGGTTGAACAAAACATTGCCTTTGGTCTCAAACAACAAAATATGCACATTAATGACATTAGAGATCGTGTCATTGCTATGTTGGATCTTGTTCACCTAAGGAAGTATGCCAAACGAAAGCCTCAACAGTTATCTGGCGGCCAAAGGCAGCGCGTTGCACTTGCTAGAAGTCTCGCCAAACAACCTCGCGTTTTACTTCTAGATGAACCTTTGGGAGCATTAGATCGTAAGTTACGTGAGCAAACTCAATTTGAGCTTGTGAATATTCAAGAGACATTAGGGGTTACTTTTATCATGGTCACTCATGATCAAGAAGAAGCCATGACAATGTCAACCCGTATTGGCGTCATGGAAGAGGGACGTATACGGCAAGTTGGGACACCAACCGAAATTTATGAATATCCAAGTTCTCGCTTTGTTGCAGATTTTATTGGTGAGATGAATATTTTTGAAGGATTTGTGACGGAAGATGAACCTGATCATGTCTCTATTAAATCTGAAGAAGCGGGTTGTGATTTATATGTTACGCATTCTTCATCAGCACCTGTTGGCGCGCAAGTTGCGGTTGCTATAAGACCAGAAAAAATTATGATTACTAAAGATTTTGTTCAAAAAGAAAGAAACTGTTGCAAGGGAATTGTCACAGAAATTGCTTACCTTGGAGATGTCTCCATTTATCATGTAGAACTGAAGTCAGGTAAGAAAATTCTATCTACTGTAACGAACCAAGTTCGTTTGACAGAGAGACCTATTAATTGGGATGATGAGGTCTATCTTCATTGGCGTCCTGAGAGTGGCGTTGTTTTGACAAGCTAACCTCAATAATGAAATAATTATTTGGTATAAAATGTAGTATATAAATGAACCTAGAAGACTTAAAAAATTATCTTGAGCGCATCCTTGGAAAAGCAATACTAATAGCTCTTCCTTATGGTTGGCATATCGTATTCTTTTTTATTCCTCTCCTCATTGTATTTGGCCTCAGTTTTTCGGATAGTATTGTAGGAGCGCCCCCATTTACGTCGATAATTTCTTGGGTAGATGAGAGTTTTTTACAAATCCGACTTAATTTGTGGAATTATCAGTTATTAAATGAAGATAGTCTATATCTTTCAGGCTACATAGAATCTTTGCGTATTGCTGGTTTAGCAACATTTTTTTGTCTTCTTATTGGGTATCCTATTGCTTATGGAATTTCTCGCGCAAGTGCTAAAACGAGAATCATTCTACTATTGCTTGTTATTCTTCCTTTTTGGACTTCTTTTTTGATACGAATTTATGCTTGGATTGGTTTATTGAATTATCATGGAATTATAAATAATTTTTTACTCGACCTGAAAATAATATCTCAGCCACTGCCTCTTAATAATAATAAATTTTCTGTTTGTTTAGGAATCGTATATTCATATCTGCCCTTTATGATCTTACCTCTTTATTCGGCTTTAGAGAAAATTGATTATCAAATCCTTGAAGCTGCCTATGATTTGGGCTGTAAACCAGCAAGAGCTTTCTGGACAATTACAGTGCCACTTTCTATGAAAGGTATTATTGCTGGATCAATGCTTGTATTCATTCCAGCTGTGGGCGAATTTGTCATTCCTGAACTTTTGGGGGGACCTGACACAATTATGATTGGAAAAATCTTATGGACGGAATTTTTTACGAACAGAGATTGGCCTGTGGCAGCGGCTCTTGCAATGGCAATGCTTGTGTTGCTTGTGTTACCTATTATAGGTTTCCAAAAGTTTACAATGCAACCTCAGGAAAAAGAATAAAATGATTTTTTCTAGAAGACCTTTTCTCTTAAGTTTTATGGTGTTTGGTTATGCTTTCTTGTACTTACCAATCTTAAGTTTAATTGTTTTTTCATTTAATAAAGCTCAAAGTGTTACCAAATGGACTGAATTTTCTTTAAGATGGTATCATGAACTTTTTTCTAATAAGATGATTCTCAATGCAACCCTATTAAGCTTAAAAATTGCTCTTATGACGGCAACGATTTCTGTCGTTATTGGAACGGTTGCGGCGCTAGTGATTGTACGATTTCAATCCTTTAAGGGAAGAACTTTTTTTAATGGCTTAGTAACGGCTCCTCTTGTTATGCCCGAAGTCATTACAGGCCTCGCTCTATTGCTTTTTTTCGTTGTGCTTCAACAAACATTTGGATGGCCAAAGGTAAGAGGAATTACAACGATCACTCTAGGACATGTGACCTTAACAATCGCTTACGTATTAGTTATTGTTCGGACTCGCTTACTTGAGTTCGATCGACAGTTAGAAGAAGCAGCTTTAGATCTTGGCGCTCGGCCAGTTACGGTCTTTTTTAAAATTACCCTTCCTTTAATATTTCCCTCAATTGCGGCTGGTTGGTTACTTGCTTTCACCTTATCTTTAGATGACGTGGTGCTTGCAAGTTTCCTATCTGGTCCTGGTTCCACGACATTGCCTATGCTCATATTTTCAAGTGTACGAACAGGTATCAGTCCTGTCATAAATGCTTTAGCTACTATTATAGTAACTTTTGTAACCATAGGCATTATTATTGCAGGATGGTTTATGCATAAAGGCTCGTTAATGAAAAATCGTAAGGAGAAAGTAGTATGACTGGACAAGAAAAACCGTATATCATTGTATTAGGGAATGAAAAAGGGGGTACGGGTAAATCTACGCTTTCGATGCATCTTATTGTTCATCTTTTAAGGCTTGGCTTTAAAGTTGGATCAATTGACATTGATGCTCGTCAAGGAACGCTTTCTAGGTATATAGAAAATCGTCAAAAATTTATTCAAACAAATAATAAAGAACTCCCTAATTCATCTCATCATGCAATTCTTCGGTCTAATCGTCCAACCGTTGTTGATGCACAGCAAGAAGATAAAGAAAAATTCTTAGCTTGCTTAGAGACTCTTAAAGATAAAAACTTTATTATTATTGATACACCAGGAAGCGATACTTTTCTTTCTCAATTATCCCATTCTTATGCCGATACATTAATAACCCCACTTAATGACAGTTTTATAGATTTAGATATGCTGGCACGGATCAACAATGAGACGAGAGAAATATCAGGTCCAAGTACTTATGCTGAAATGGTATGGGACCAAAAAAAACAAAAACTACTCCGTGATCGTACGCAGTTTGATTGGATCGTGCTACGTAATCGATTAAGTAGTATATATGCAAAAAATAAAGAAGAAATGCAGTCTCTTTTAAATAAGCTTGCGCAACGTATAGGTTTTCGCCTTGCATCAGGTTTCGGAGAGAGAGTTATATTTAGGGAACTTTTTTTACAAGGTTTAACTTTATTAGATTTAAAAGATGTGGGAATTGAAATGACATTATCGCATGTTGCTGCTCGACAAGAATTACGAGCTCTTCTGGAAATGATTAATCTAGCTCCTTTAGCGGAAAGGCTTCAGGATGCCAGCTAGAATTCATTTAGAATTTTGACTTTTTTATGGCAGAATTAATCAAGACAGGGTTTTAAGGGCCATTTAATGGATTGGGATAAGTTACGAATTTTTCATACTGTTGCACTCGCGGGAAGCTTCACGCGTGCTGCTGAGCAATTAAACTTAAGTCAATCAGCGATAAGTCGACAAGTGAATGGTTTAGAGGAATCATTAGGGGTACCCTTATTTTGTCGGCATGCCCGAGGTCTTGTGATGACAGAGCAAGGAGAGTTACTCTTTGAGTCAGTTCGAGAAGTTTTCTCTAAACTAGCGATGACGGAAGCTCTTTTAAATGAAAGTCAGGGGCATCCACGAGGACCTTTAAAAATTACAACCTCCATAGCTTTTGGCTCCATGTGGCTTGCCCCTTTATTAGGGGAATTTTTAGAGCTTTATCCTCATATTAAAGTCAATCTTATCTTACGTGATGATGAACCTGACCTGAATATGCGCGAGGCCGATATTAGTATTCCTTCGGTTCCGCCTACACAATCTGATATGGTTGCTATTCCGTTACCACCTTATCGCTTAAGAATTTATGGCAGCCGAGAGTATTTTAAAAAATTTGGTATTCCTGTTAAACCTCAAGATCTTGATAACCATCGCTTAATCGCTTTTGGTGATGAAGTATCCCATCGGCTGAATAAAGTTAACTGGATTTTACATGCTGGCACGCGTCGAGGCCAAAGTCGCGAACCATATTTAGTTGTAAATAATGCTTATGCAATCTTACAATGCGTTAAAGCTGGGTTAGGTATTGCCGGTATGCATAAATACATTCTTGATAAAGACTATGATCTTATTGAAATTTTACCCGAACTTGAAGGAGCGATGGTACAACGTTTTGTTGTTTATCCTGAACAACTCAGGAATTCAAAACGCATTGTTGCTTTTCGTCAATTTATCGAACGTAAAGCACAAGAACATCAAGATTTTTAATTCTACTTGAAGCAATCGCTTATGTGGAAGCGTATGTTTCTCTTTTAGCGAAAAGAGATGTAGCAGCACAATTAGGATATACAATTGCGAGCGTTCTAAGAGGATCAATAATCACATCCACAGCAATTAATAGAACAAAAACCGCACCTAAGGGCAAGCCTAGTGGTTCTAAAACAATTGAAATGAGCGCTATGCTCGCAACGCCTGTTGCTCCAGAAGTTGTAATCCCAGCAATAATTGAACCAAATAATATGACATTATAAGTTATAAATGTAAGCGGAACATTATAAAGTTGAGCGATAAAAACGGCGGTAAAAGCGAAATAAAGGACGTTACCATAACGACAAATTGTAATCCCTAATGGAAGGAGTAAATTTGTTGTAATCGGGTCAAATTTTAGCTTGGAAGTAAAAGCTTCGGTAGCTTCTGACATTGCAAGGAAACTATTGCGGGTGGTTAACGCAACAATGGCTGTTGTTCCCATAACAATTAGCGATTCTAAATAGTTACCTTTAAAATTCGCCCATATAATAAGGCTTGATAAAAAAATAAGAATGAAAAACGCAAATGTAACGCTACAAATAAAATTTGTCATCACAAATAGAAGTGACAGATCAATCTTTGAAATTTGATCAGCCATTAAACTAAAAACTCCAAGAGGAAGAACAAAAGTTAGCCAACTTAAGATAGTTTGTAAGGCTTTTTGAGTACTTTCAAAGAGCGTTAATAAAATTTTTTGAGAAGTGGATTCAAGAGAACCAATTGCAGTGCCTAAGATAATAGTAAAAATGACGATTTGAAGAATTTTACCTTCTGCAAGTGCTGCAAAGAAATTTTTTGGAATAAGTTCAGAAATAAATTGGTTAAAATTCTGAAAAGCATCGGGTTCAATAGAAGTTTGTAAATCGACTTCTCGAATCATAGAAGAGGCTGACTCTTTCATGATCTTAGCAAGCATTTTCTCATTAATATTATTACCTGGCTCAAATATGGCTGCGCATAATAATCCAATAATTGTTGATATAATTAAACCCAGCAAAAAAATTATAAAGATATAACTTATAGAAACTTTTAAGCCTTTAGATTGTATGAAACGTGCAATGCTACAAGTGATCATTACAATAATAAGGGGGACGACAGACATTTGAAGAGCAGAAAGATAAATTTTTCCTAAAGGAGAGATTATGTGAGCAAGCTCTTTCTCATGAATTCCTACCATTATACCTAGAAAAATTGCTGCTAATACCGTAAGAGGATTCATAAAAAACTTCTTCAAGAAATGGCTATGTAAATAAGTCTTAGACATGTCCTATTTATCCTTAAAGTGATAAATACCATCCCAATTTTTTGGGGGAGGTTCTTTTAAGTATTGTTGGCATCTTTCTATATATATCTGAGTTGGATAATCTTGACCAAAAGTCTTAAGCATCTCTTCAAAATGATTTAAAGCTTCTTCCCATCTTTTTTCATGGTATAGATGATATCCAATCGTAAATTGCGAACATAAATTCTGTTGTTCCTTTGTTGGTAGAAGACTAGGATCATTGTCTTTAAGGGCAAGAAGTTCGTAAATTGTAACGCTTGTTTCCTTACCTTTTACGTAAACTTTATCTAGAGGGCGAACAACCCCTTCATCTCTAATTTCTTTTTGCGCTCGTTCACCAATAATAATCCTAGTATTATAATATTTATTTGTTCCTTCCAATCTAGAAGCTAAATTCACTGTATCTCCTAAGGCTGTATAATTTAATCGATCGTAAGAGCCTATTGTTCCCACGAGGGCATCTCCAGTTTCAATTCCAATTCGAGTGACAAGAATTGGTTTTTTTTCGGCTTCCCATTTCCTATTGAGTTCATCTAAACGTTTCTGGCAATATAAGGCTGCTTTGCAAGCGTTTAAGGCATGATGCTTGTCATTGAGGGGAGCGCCCCAAAAGGCCATAATTGCATCTCCAATGTATTTATCAATTGTACCATTTTGATTAATTATAATTTCTGATAATGCTGCAAAATATTCAGAAATGTGCGTCATTAATTTTTCTGGCGGGTAAGATTCACTGACGGTCGTAAACCCTTGGATATCAGTAAAAAATAATGTAATTTTTTTAATATTTCCGCTAATACGAACTTCTTGAGAGCGTTGAACTAACTTTTTAACTAATGCTTTGGGAACAAACTTAGCAAAAGTTTTAAGACTTTGTCTCATGGCTGTCATTGAGTTTTCAAGGACTTGGATTTCATAGATATACGATGAGATTGGTTCAGCATCAAAAATTTCAAAATTTTGAATTTGGCTTGCTTGCTCTGAAAGCTTCATAATCGGTTGAGAAATCCTTTTTGCAAGAAAACCTATAAAAAATACTGAGAATATTAGAATAATAAAAGAAATGATAAGAATCTGTCTTTGTGTTTGAACTGCTGGTCCTACGATATCGCTTGTTGGAACAACAACTCCAATCAACCATTTGTGTTCAAATGATTTTGGAAAGGATTTAAAATAGGCAATATATTCAATATTTTGATAATTAAAAATAAATTTATCTTCTTTGTTTTGCTGATATTCTTGAAAGGCAATGTTTAAGTATTTATCTTTTATATCTTGAATTGATAACATTGAGACTTCATCACCATCAACGCCAACAGTTTGTAAAGGGTCAGGATGGGCAATGATTTGTCCATCAGTATTAACAATAAAAGTGATTCCATTATTTCCAATTCGTAATTCTTGTAAAAATTTAGAAAAGGTATCTATATTAATATCAACAGCTGTCACTGCAAATAATTTACCATCTTTATCAAGAATCGGCATAGCCGCTGTAATACCGGGCTTTTTATTTGTATTAAAGACATAAATTGAACTCCATCTAAATTCTCTGTCTTGTGCCACGTCTGAATACCAGCTGCGTTGTCGATGATCATATAAAACTTTAGTTATATTTTCAGATTCAATAATTCTTCCTGATGCATCAATATAGTACCAACTTTCAAGAGGTTGAGTACTAGAGTGATCAATAAGTCGAATCGCAAACTTTGCTGTTGCGGGAAGTAGTCGAGAGGGGTCAGCACGGTAGGTAGGTTTATCTGACAGTCGCCTTACTTGAAGAAAACGCCCTTTATCGCTTCCAATATAATAATTTGAAATACTTGGATAAATTCTGAGAGTATGTTCTATATAATTTAATAATGACTGATTATTGATATTTATATCTTCTTCGACTCTAACAAGTGTAGAACCTAATTCTGATAAAGATTTTGCGACGGTAAGAGGAGCGATTGTTTTTTCAATAACTGACTCGCTTACTTCAGAAATTAAATTTTGAGAAAGGTTTAAAAGTGACTGAGTACTATTTTGATAAGTATACCAAATAATTGAGAGCGAAGTCGCCAGAATAAGGCAAAAAAAACTAGAAATAATATCAATTTCTAGCTTTCGACTCTTAAAGCTGAAATTAATTTTCAGCATAAAATTTATCCTTTTTTATATTACTTATGATTAATTGTGCCCTGTAATTCGTTTAATTTTTGTAAATATTTTTCATTTTTTTCAAGGATTCTATCTGCATCATATTGAATTTGATTAGTTTCTAAAAACCCATTAATCCATAAAAGAAAATGTAGCCGATTACGTGGAATAACCATCCGAATTGAGTCTTGTTGAGATTTAATAATAAGAGATAATAATTTTAAATTAGCATCAGGTCTTGCTAACAAGAATTTGCGTGTTTCGATTTCATCTCTAAAAAGTGCAAGAAGTTTACCTTCAATAAGGGAGTCAATACCTACAGGGTCCCAGTTTTCAACTTCCTGAATTGATGCATTAGGGAATATATTTCTTGCAAAATCAACATAAGAGCTTTTTTTGACCACGCCTATTTTTGAATCTGCCTGCGAAAAAAGTTCGGTTAATGAGTCTGCTTTACGATTTCTTTTTATACCAGCATAGGCTAAACGATTCACAAGCATAGCTTTACGAAAAGTAGCGTAAGGCTTAGTATACAACACTTTTTTAGCTCGTTCATCAGTATAGCTGAGTTTCGATACGCCTAAATCAGCTTTACCTGAAGCAACAAGATTTACAACTTCATCATAAGTTTGAGCTGAACGATCAATTTCTAAGGTGACACCTAATTCTTTTGCAATTTTCTCGCTGAGTTCGACATCAATACCATCTAATTTACCTTCTGGAGTCGACATAAAAAAGGGAGGATTATCATTTTCTAAGATAGCAACAACTAGCTTACCTTTGGTAATAATATCTTGTATGTCTTTAGAATAATTATTTGCGGTAGGTGTTATTTCAGGGGTAGCTATCGCAAAGCAAGCATACAGAATCTTAAAAAATATAAAAAAATTTCTTCTGTAAAGTAACGATTTTAGCATTGGTAAAAACCCTTTATTTTGAGATATATAGCTTATCATTTTATAGTTTTTGATGCAATATTATGAGACATTTCTTGAAGAGCAATTCGAGCAACTATTCTTAATGGATCTACATGGTAAGAAGAGTTAAACCCGTATTGATTAATCACAAGCGAGATTTCCGTGCAACCTAATAAAACTCTTTTTGCTCCTTTAGATAACAGTAGCTGAACTGTATTTAGAATTGTTTCATGGGCTTTCTTAGAATGAAAAGGATCACTTTTGACTTTATAGATAGCCTGATGAAGTTCCTCCTGATTTACTTGATCTAAATATATAACTTCTAAACCAGCATCTTCTAAAAAGCTTTGATATACTTTTAATTTTCTTTCTCCTGATGTTGTTAAGATTCCAATCTTATCACCTACAGCAAATTGCCCTTTAATAAAGCTTACTGTCGTCTCAACTAAGTTTAAATATTGCAGATACTCGAAAGGTTCTTGATTCCATAATCCCAAAAATTCATTCAATATTGGTTTAGCAAAAAACGTATTACACGCAATGCATACTATAATAGGGCGTTTATACGTTTGGGCTATTTTTTCAAGTTGCTGAAAAATTTTAAATACAGGGAACGCTGGGTTTAGATTAATTTTACCTTCTAAAAAAGAAGTTCTATCTGGAATTTCACTTCCGAAAGAGAAATGAATAACATCAGTATAATCCTGATCCTTCTGAATCTGAAAATTGGTGCGCATTTCATCAAAAAGAAGTTTTTGTAGAAATTCTCCACTCGCAGGTCCCATACCTCCCACAATAGCAATTATTTTATTTTTTAATCCCATAATGTTTTCTTTATTCTTACTATTATGAGTATAAACTAGAAAAAATTAATAAATTCTTTCTACTTCAATTGCTTTGGAAACCTTGACAGTCATTCAATAGGGAGGTATAGACTTGTAATTCGTAAGACTTTGGCGGAGTAGCTCAGTTGGTTAGAGCGGCGGAATCATAATCCGTGTGTCGGGGGTTCAAATCCCTCCTCCGCTACCAATCTTAAAAAAAGATCAGAACGAAGACATCATTATCACTGTAATGTTTGGGTACGCCTTTGTAAAGCGTTCCAAATTATTTGATCTAATCCATATATATCATCTGAAAAATGATAACTACCGTCTTTATCAAACCAAACTGTTAGATAGGTAATATGAACAGGAATAGGGAGAGATAAGTGTATATTAGCAGTTTTATTACTATTAATTTTCTCTTGAATAAAATCAGAATCAACATGAACACTATTCTGTAAAATAAATAATGCAAGATCAATAGGTTTAGAAACTCGGATACAACCGGAACTAAGATTTCTTTTAGCTTTGCTAAATAAGGCAGTATCAGGCGTATCATGTAAAAAAATTCCAAAAGGGCTTTGAATGTTGAAAAATATCCTTCCTAAAGCGTTAAGAGAACCAGGCGCTTGTGTTAATGAAAAAGGAAATTCTGCTGCATCAACTTGTGACCAGTTAATTTGTAGAGGATCAACAGAATTTCCATTCTGATCGCGTATTGTATAACCTTTTTTTATTATTGAATTTGGGTCTTGTCTTAAAAGTGGGAGTTTATCTTTTACGGCAATGCTGTGAGGCACATACCATGTAGGATTAAAGCGAACTTCAAAAATTGTAGACGAAAAAACAGGCGTTTTTCTTAATTTCTGGCCAATAATAATTGGCATTCTTAGAGTTTCTTTTTGATCCTTATAACCAGCTAAAGTGAATCCTGCTATATTAACAATTATGTATTGTTCTCCTATATCATGAGGAAACCAACGCCATCTTTCCATTGTCACAATAATTTGTTTTATCCGTTCTTCAGGAGAAGTATTAAGAGCTTTCAAAGTTTCTGATCCTAAAACACCATCTGGTTCTTGACCAAAAATTTTTTGAAAAGTAAGCAGAGCTTGTTCAGTGTCTGTATCAAAATGACCATTAACTGTGCCTTGATAAATTTTATATTGTTTAAGAGCAGTTTGAAGTTGAGAAACAAATGAAGGATCGTTTTGAAATTTCTTAAAAGACTTGGGAGGGTTTATCTTTAACCAATTATTTTGTATTTGAAGAGAACGATAATATTCTAACATTTTTTTCAAAAACTGGTAATCAGGACGATTAATTGTTAGTTTTTTGAACCAATTTCCTGAAGAATCATCTCTATTGCCTTTGTACAGAACATCAGAAGCATCAATAGAAGAGGGGTTGATATACAGCAAAGGACTGATTTTTTTGGGTGTTAATCGTTCTCCGAAAAGATCATCGATATAGTCCATAGCTAATTCTGAAATAAGAATTTCAAGAGAATTTAAAGACTCAATCGTATAAGATGAATTAATCAAATTTTCTATTTTGGAAATTTTCTTTAAATAATCTTTTGGTTCCAATCCTTCATTATCTGCTAATTTTATAGTTTCTAAAATAGCAAAGACAGCCGAAACAGGACCTTCAGAGGTAACCCATTGGGGCATAAAATTATTCTTCTCGTAAAATTTAGCAAGTTGTCGATCTTTCTCATTTAAGCGATAAGTTAAAATTCCATGATGAAATTTATTTAATAGATTAGTATTAAGTACGTTCAATAATGAGGATGCGGCCACTACTTTTGAATCACAAATTATGAACAAAGCAATAATAAAAACTAAAATTTTCCTCATTTAATTACCTTTGTGAATGAACCTCTTCTTATCTTCTCCTTTTAATTAATCACAAGTTCCTTTCCAAAGTATAAAAAAGGCATTATATTTTTTAAAAAAAGAGGTTTAGATGGATTTTTCTCTCACTTTTGCATTTTTAGTTTTAATGCTGACATTGTTTTTTATTTTTTCAGCAGTAAAATCGGTTCCACAAGGTTATGAATGGACCATCGAAAGATTTGGTCGTTATATTCGTACCTTAGAACCAGGGCTCAACTTTATTATTCCTTTTGTGGATAGGGTTGGAGCTAAAATTAGTATGCAAGAAAATGTTTTCGATGTGCCTTCTCAAGATATTATAACACAAGACAATGCTATGATAAAAGTAGACGGGGTTGTATTTTATCAAGTATTAAATGCTGCTAAAGCAGCTTATGAGGTCGCAAATGTTGATCGTGCAATGGTTAACCTTGCTGTGACTAACATCCGAACAGTTATGGGTGGGATGGATATGGATGAACTTCTTTCAAATCGCGAAAAAATTAACACATCCTTGTTGCACGTGATTGATGATGCAACAACTCCATGGGGAATAAAAGTAACTCGCGTTGAAATTAAGGATATTACCCCTCCAAAAGATCTTGTTGATGCCATGGCACGTCAAATGAAAGCCGAACGTGAAAAAAGAGCTACTGTCCTTGAGGCAGAAGGAGAAAAGCAATCTGCAATTTTAATTGCAGATGGAGCTAAGCAATCTGCCATTCTCGAGGCCGAAGGACGGAGAGAAGCGGCTTACCGTGATGCAGAAGCGCGTGAACGGCTAGCACAAGCGGAAGCAAAAGCTATTGAAGCTGTTTCACAAACAATCGCGAAGGGAAATCCTCAAGCAGTTAACTATTTTGTTGCTCAAAAATATGTTGATGCTTTGCAAACAATTGGTTCTGCGGAGAACCAAAAAATATTATTCTTGCCCTTAGAAACTTCAAGTATAATTGGCGCTATTGGGGGAATTAGTGAAATTGCAAAAGAAGCTTTTTCTTCAAAAAATATGACAAAGAAAAAAGAAAATTAACAGATGTCTCTTTTTTATAACATTACAATATGGCATTGGTGGATTTTAGGGGTTATCTTTTTAATTTTTGAGCTTATGGTGCCTGGAGCTTGTTTTGTATGGCTTGCAATTTCAACAGGGGCAGTAGGCTTAATTCTTTTAGCAATCCCATCTTTAGGTCTAGGGTATCAACTGTTGTTATTTTCGTTTCTTTCTATTATTTCAGTCATTTTGTATTTACGTTTGAAATCTAAGTCAAAAAATTCATCTTTTTTAAACAGACGAGCGGAACAGTATATTGGGCATGTTTTTGTTTTAGAAAAGGCACTTAAAAATGGACAAGGAAAAGTTCAATTAGGCGATACAATTTGGACTATTGAAGGCCCAAATTGCGCTCAAGGAAAGACAGTTAAAGTTATTTCTGCTAAAGGAAGCACTCTTCAAGTAGAAGTTTTATAAAACCTATTTAATTGCTATCTTATTTTTTTTAAGGTACGAACCAATTCAGGTTCTTTCTCTTCTTTTGCTTTGGGAATTTCAAACTCAGGTTCATAAAAGCCGTGAGGTTTTTTAATTTTGCGGGCTTCTCTGATTTCATTTTCAAGCTGTTGAGCGACACTTTCACCTCGATCAAGAAGAAACGAAAGCTCATCTTTCAATGCAGATGCTTTAAGACGTTGTTCACTTAGTGATTTTAGGACGGTTTCTTTTAATTCTTTGAGCTCTTTGATGGTGGACTCAGCCCTGTTTAAAGAAGATGAAAAATTTACAATAAACGTTTCTAACTGATGCCTATTTTTTTTCAGTTGTTGATTCAAAATAAAGACATAAATCAAAGTAGCAATTAAAAGAGTAACTGCGATAAGATCCATAATAATTGAAGATGTCATTTTTTTCCTTCCCTTGAGTTGAGTGTATTATGCTTAATTTGAATTGCAAATGAATTGTTAGATTGTCCTAGCTCTCCTCTCATGAGCTCGACGTTACTGCTTTCTAATGAAATTAAAGAAGATAATTTTATAGGAAGTTGTATTTGAGAGCATACTTCCCAACTAAAAATTTCTTCTAATGAAAAAGTTAAAGAAGTTAATTTTGCTTCAACCATTATACTTGTATTCTCTAATTCTTCTACTAAGTAGTTTTGCCAAAGAGCAGAATATTGTTCTTTAGAACCATCATCTTTTTTATTTAGTTTTTGTATAAACCCTTCTAAAAATGTTATTGGAAAAATTATATTAAAACTACTTACTGAAGAACCTATTTTGAACATAAATTTAGTAAAAAGAGACTTATCTGTAAAATTACTTATTTTTAATAAATCAGATAACTTGTTATCATTTTCTAAGTAGAATTCGTACTCAACAAATTTACTGAAAGCATTTTGAAGAGATAATAAAAGGGGGCATATGAAATGCAGAATAATATTATCTTCGATTTTCGTTAATTGTCTTTCATAAGGTTTACATGATGCTATTGTGTCGCATCCTCCCAAAAGGGCGTCAATTAAAGAAGAAAAACATTCATAACTAAAATTAATAAGTAAGGGTGAATTACATTCTCTAGATCTAATTACTCGCGTTACTCCAGTTATTAAAGTTTCTTCAAGATATTCTTTAAGCGAAGTAAGTTTTGTATCTTCTATAATATAAGTAATGTCGTCACTGGTGGGTAAAATGCGACGCCAAAGATTTAAACATTCTCGAGAAAAATTCTTTAAAATATTATTCAAGAAAGTAATATTTTCGTATTTACCTTTTTTCGTTTCAATTAATTTTTCAAAGCTAGAAAGTGGTTGTTTTTTTGGGGTATTATAGTGATTAAGAAGACTTTCAATTTCATCTTGGTTAAGTAAAGGTTCTTTACTTAATAGTTCAGATTCCTCAAATCTAATGCTCTCTTCCGATGAAAATTGTTCCCACTCATCGGAAAAAAACCATTCTTTCGAGGTGAGAACTGCATTATTTGAGCTCAATCAAATCTCCCTTAACTATATGAGCTAGTTTAGCAGAACCAAATAATTGTATTTGCAAAAATAATCCCCTAATTTTTAATCTTACCTCTAAAGTGTGGTGTATATTCTGGTAAGTTAAAGATTTTTTATAGATTAAATTTGAAAACTTTTCTAGAGACAAAAACTCTTTCAAGAGTAAATTAGCTACACATCCTCTTGTTATATTAATATTTTATAGTGACAAAAAGTGTTTTTTTATCAAAGGGAATTGATAGATTCATTAAAAAAGCATATCAATAACAAAAAATTATACAGTTGAGGAAAAAATATGAATTGGATTACTGATTTTGTTCGTCCCAAACTCAGAGCTCTTGTAGGTAAAGACATTCCGGAAAATTTATGGGATAAATGTTCAAAATGTGAACAAATGATTTTTCATCGTGATTTAGCTGAGAATAACTTTGTATGCCGTCATTGTGGTCATCACATGCGCCTTGAGGCTAAAAAGCGCCTTGAATTATTATTTGATGACCAAGAATACACGCGTCTTCCAATTCCTAAAGTTATACATGATCCATTAAAATTCAAAGATTTAAAAAAGTATTCTGAAAGATTAAAAGAAGCTCGTCAGAAAACAGAGGAAGAAGATGCTATATTAATAGCAGTAGGTAGGATAGGAGGGCATAAGGCGGTTATTATTGCTTTTGAATTTAACTTCATGGGAGGGTCTATGGGGGCAGCAGTCGGAGCAGGATTCGTTGCTGCGGCTCAAGCTGCAGTTAAATATAAAGCGCCTTTAATTGTTATCCCTTCTTCAGGTGGCGCTCGAATGCAAGAAGGTATCTTATCTTTAATGCAAATGCCACGTACTACTATAGCAGTGCGTCAAGTGAAAGAGGCTGGCTTGCCATATATTACAATTCTTACGGACCCCACAACAGGAGGCGTATCTGCTTCATTTGCAATGTTAGGAGATATTGCTATTGCTGAGCCAGGAGCAATGATAGGCTTTGCAGGTGCTCGTGTTATACAACAAACAATAAGACATGCATTACCTGAAGGTTTTCAAACAGCTGAATATCTTTTAGAACATGGAATGATTGATATGGTTGTCCCTAGACGTGAAATGAAAGTACGTTTGATTACATTACTGAATTTGTTAATGAAATCTCGCATTTAGGATGCCTCAGTTTAATCTAGATATTTTTTCTAGAAGGTTTCCTGTAAAAAGAAGGCTTAATTTAGAACTTTTCACTGAGTTGTTAACTAAATTGGGCTCTCCACATTTGAGGCTCCCACCTACAATTCATTTAGCTGGGACCAATGGGAAAGGCTCAACAGTCGCTTTTTTGCGTGCTATCTTTGAATCTGCTGGGTACACGGCTCACGTATATACCTCACCTCATCTCATAAAATTTAATGAACGTATTGTTATTGCAGGAAAAGAAATTGAAACTTCATACTTTATGTCTTTAATACAGAAATGTGAAAAATATGCTGAACATTTCAAAGAATTAACTTGGTTCGAACTTATTACAGCCGCGGCATTTCTAGCGTATGCCGAAAATTCTGCTGATATTTTACTATTAGAAACCGGCGTTGGTGGTCGTCTTGATGCAACAAATGTTATTAATAATCCACTTATCACAGCAATAACGCCCATATCTTATGACCACATAAATTCTTTAGGAAAAAGTCTAAGTGAAATTGCCTATGCAAAAGCCGGAATTTTTAAAGCAGGAACTCCAGCTTTTACTACTTTACAATTTAAGGAAGTTACTAAAATTCTTGTTAAGTCTGCAAAAGATCTTTCTATTCCACTTTTTCTAGAAGGTCGGGATTGGGATGTTCGTGAAGATAAAGAAAGGTTTATTTATAATTCAACAATTTTTTACCCAAAAGTTAGTTTAAAAGGGAAACATCAATTCCAGAATGCTGGTTTAGCATTAAGTATTGCATCCTTTCTACAAAACATCTTTAATTTCAAAGAAGAACACTTAAAAGAAGGTATAGCAACGGCTACTTGGAAATGAAGATTACAAAATATGACTTCTAGTTCCTTGGCGAATTTTCTTATTGAAGGTTCTGAAGTTTGGCTTGATAGCGCTCATAATGATGGAGGAGCTTTAGCTTTAATTAAAACTTTGAAAACCTGGAAACTATTGCCAACTTACTTTGTTGTGGGGATGCTAAATCATAAAGATCCACGAGGGTTTCTCTCAATACTTTCTGAAATAGCTCAAAGGTTTTATTTTATTCCTATTGCAACTTCCAATAAACACGTATTACCTAACGACTTTATAAAAACTGTCTCTCAAAAAGATGGTTTTGTTGCTAGTAGTGTTATTGATGCGTTGGAAAAAATTGCTAAGCTTTCTTCCTCTCCTGTAAGAGTTATTATTTGTGGTTCAGTTTATTTGGCAGGAGATGTTCTAAACATGTTAGAAAATCAAGATGAAAAAACATCATAAAGCTCTTTTAAATTGGTACGATCTTAAAGGAAGGGATCTTCCTTGGCGCTCTAAAGGTAATCAAAAGGCAAATCCATATCACGTGTGGTTGAGCGAAATTATGTTGCAACAAACTACAGTTATTACTGTGATTCCTTACTTTTTATCTTTTATTAAAAGGTGGCCCACAGTACAAGCGTTGGCTCAGGCGTCGTTAGATGATGTTCTGCATGCATGGCAGGGGTTAGGGTACTATACAAGAGCACGAAACTTGCATCTTTGTGCAAGAAAGATCGTTGAGGAGTATAATAATGAGTTTCCAACTCGTTCAAATGAACTAATCAAACTCCCAGGTATAGGACCATATACGGCAAAAGCAATTGCTGCAATTGCTTTTAATGAACAAGTTTTACCCATAGATGGAAATATTGCTCGTATTCTTGCGCGTCTTTATGCTATTTCAAGGCCACTTCCTGAGGGAACAGTTTTACTACAAAATGCGGCTTGTGCATTTACACCTTTAATAAGACCTGGAGATTTTGCGCAAGCCATGATGGATTTAGGAGCATCGTTATGTACACCTAGAAATCCAACATGTGGAGAATGTCCTTTTCAATTAACATGCAAAGCTTATGCTATTGGTATTCAGGCAGAACTTCCTGTGAAAAGTAAAAAACGAATAAGACCTAAAAAATATGCAGTAGCTTATATTCTTAAAAGAGAAGACGGGGCAATTTTACTGAGGAGAAGACCTGAAAGTGGTTTGTTAGGCGGTATGATGGAAATTCCTACATCCGAATGGAACACTAAAAAATTAAAAATAAGTGATGTCCCCAAAAATGCTCCTGTTACTATAGATTGGAGATCTTCTCCTATTAACATTAAACATAGTTTTACGCATTTTGATCTTGAAATTAAGATTTATTCTGGAAGTATCTGTATGGAAAAAGCTCATACGTTAGAAGGTTATTGGGTTTTTCCTCACCAAATGAAAAATTATGCTTTACCAACATTATTTAGGAAAATTATTGAACCAAGCCTAAAACTTATTGAGACCCATTGACGTTCTTAAAAACGCCATGCATTGTGTGAGCATTATTAATATTAGGAGGAAGCTTATTATTCAAAGTTCTTCTTCATTGTTAACAGCTTCGCATCAAGAGTTGGCAAACGCTATTCGATTCTTGAGCGTTGATGCTATTGAAAAAGCGAAGTCGGGTCATCCAGGACTCCCTTTAGGAATGGCTGATGTAGCCACTGTTTTATACCAACACTTTTTAAAGTTTAATCCAAAAGATCCCACATGGTGTGACCGCGATCGGTTAGTTCTTTCAGCTGGTCATGGATCTATGTTGTTATATGCTCTTAACTACTTAACAGGTTATGAGGGTATGACGATTGAGTGTTTAAAAAACTTCCGTCAACTTGGAGCTCATACTGCAGGCCATCCAGAGAAAGATCATTATTTAGGTATAGAAACAACTACGGGTCCGCTAGGCCAAGGTTTAGGAAATGCTGTAGGAATGGCTATTGCTGAGAACCTGTTGCGCACGCAATTCGGTGAACATCTTTTTAATCACTACACGTATGTTATTGCAGGGGATGGATGCCTCATGGAAGGGATTTCGCATGAAGCTATCTCCCTCGCTGGGCATTTAAAGTTGTCTAAGCTTATTGTCCTATTTGATGATAATTATGTAACGATTGATGGTTCTACAGATTTATCTGTATCGGATAATCAATTAGAACGTTTTAAAGCGTGTGGTTGGCAAGTGCAAGCCATAGATGGTCATAACCCTGTAGAAATTTATGAAGCTCTTCAAGAGGCACAACAAGCAAAAGTCCCATCAATGATTGCTTGCCGTACAACGATTGGGTACGGTGCTCCAACAAAAGCCGGAACATCATCTATTCATGGTTCTGCTCTAGGTGCAGAAGAAATCATAAAAATGCGTGAAGCTTTAAACTGGCTTTTTCCCGCGTTTGAAGTTCCTGACACCCTGCTTAAATCTTGGCGTGATTTTGGTAAGAGAAATGAGAAAACTTATCAATCTTGGGAAAATAATTTTGCAGGTTCTGAACCAGCTATTAAACAAGAAATCAAACGACGTTTTAGTGGTGAACTTCCAAAGAACGTACAAGAAGATTTTCAGAAATTAATAGATAATTTTAGCTACCAAAAGCCGACTTTATCTACACGTATACTTTCTGGGCAGGTTCTTGATATTTTAGTTCCAAGATTGCCAGAATTATTAGGTGGATCAGCAGATCTTACTGGCTCCAATAATACGAAAGTTAATGGAAGCCATGCTATCTCACCTGAAAATCTTGCAGGAAATTATATTCATTACGGCGTAAGAGAGCATGGTATGGCTGCGGCGATGAATGGTATAAATCTTCATGGCGGCTTTATTCCATATGGTGGGACCTTTCTTGCCTTTAGTGATTATTGTAGACCTTCTATCCGTCTCTCTGCTCTTATGGAGAACCGTGTCATTTATATTATGACTCATGATTCTATCGGGTTAGGTGAGGACGGTCCTACGCATCAGCCTGTTGAACATTTAGCCGCATTGCGAGCGATTCCAAATCTTAATGTTTTCCGTCCAGCTGATGCTATTGAAGTTGCAGAATGTTGGGAATCAGCTTTAAAAGATCAAAAAACTCCCTCAATTCTAGTTTTAACAAGGCAAAATCTTCCATTTCTTCGGACAGAAAGTACTTTAGAAAACTTATGTAAAAGAGGCGGGTACGTTTTAAGTGAAAACAACAACGCAGAAGTTACACTTTTATCTACAGGGTCTGAACTCTCAATTGCCGTAGAGGCTCAACAAATATTAAAAACGAAAGGAATTGCAGCCCGAGTTGTTTCATTACCATGTTGGCGTCTTTTCGAACTTCAAGAAGCTGAGTATCAAAAAAGTGTTCTTGCTCCTCATACGTTAAGAATAGCCATTGAAGCTGCTGTTTCCTTTGGTTGGGAAAAGTTTATAGGTCCTGAAGGAGGGTTTATAGGAATGCATGACTTTGGAGCTTCAGGTACTTATCAAGAACTTTACAAGCATTTTCAAATTACAGCAGAAGCAACTGTAGAATTAACAATAGATAAATTAAGGAGAAATAAATGACGCTTCGTGTAGCAGTTAATGGATTTGGTCGTATAGGTCGTCTTGTTTTTAGAGCAATAGCTGAGAATCATCATAAAGATATTCAAGTCGTCGCAATTAATGATTTGGCCGACATAGAAAGCAATGCTTATCTTTTACGTTATGATTCAGTACATGGTCGTTTTCCTTCTGAAGTCAAAGCCTCATCTACAGGAATTGATGTAGGGTTTGGTGAAGTTAAAGTATTAGCTCAAGCTGATCCAGAAAATCTTCCTTGGAAAGATCTTAATATTGATATCGTTTTTGAGTGTTCAGGCCGTTTTACTGAAAAGGCTAAAGCAGAAAAGCATATTAAAGCTGGCGCCAAGAGAGTTTTAATTTCTGCCCCTGGAGAAGGTGCTGATTTAACTGTCGTGTATGGGGTTAACCACAATAAACTTTCAAAGGATCACATTGTTGTTTCAAACGCTTCTTGTACAACAAACTGCTTAGCGCCTGTTGCTTATGTTTTGCAAAAGGCTATAGGCATTGAGCGTGGCTACATGACCACAATTCATGCTTATACAGGTGATCAACGGCTTGTCGATACATTTCATAGTGATCCACGTCGTTCCCGAGCTTCAGCACTTTCAATGATTCCAACTTCCACCGGAGCAGCTAAAGCTGTAGGTCTTGTACTTCCAGAATTAAAAGGTAAATTAGATGGAACTGCTATCCGTGTACCAACGCCGAATGTTTCTCTAATTGATTTCAAATTTGACTCTAAAAGAGAGACAACAGCTGCAGAAATTAATGAGGCTATTGTAAAAGCTTCTCAAGCTGAACTTAAAGGAATTTTAGGCACTGTTAATGAGCCACTCGTATCCATTGATTTTAATCATAATCCAATGAGTTCTTCTTTTGATTTAACTCAAACACAAGTGATTGAAGGGCGTTTCTGCAGAGTGTTATCTTGGTACGATAATGAGTGGGGTTTCTCAAACCGAATGGCCGATACTGCGAAGGTTATGAGTAAGTTTTTATAATAAGTGATATTTTTAGTGTTAAGAGATTTTCTGCTTCACATTTTTCTTAACACTGATTATAGTCGTCATAGATAATTAACTTTTATCTATATGTATGTTTTTATTTTGAAAGGAGAGTGAGCAACGTGCTTGTAACAGTTCGCGATAATAATGTGGACCAAGCTTTACGTTCGCTTAAGAAGAAAATGCAACGTGAGGGCGTGTTTCGTGAAATGAAACTTCGTCGTCATTTTGAAAAACCTTCTGAGCGTAAGAAGCGTGAAAAAGCTGAAGCTATTCGGCGTATTCGTAAGCTTCAACGTAAACGGATCGAGCGCGATGGCTTCTAAAAAGCCATAGCTTAACAAAATTAAAAGCCTCTAAGAGATATCTTGGAGGCTTTTTTAATTAAAAAATAAATGGCTAATATAAAGATAAACCTGCTTCTTTATAAAGAAGTGCCATAAAAAAATTATTTGGTTCTTCTAAGTAGAGTTTCTTTAAAATTTCAATACGTTTACTAAATTTTAAATCTTGTTGTTGTCCCTGTATTTTATCAACAATCTCTTCCCACGAACAGTTAGCTATATGCTTAAGAATAGGATGATTCATCTCTTCTATAGGTGCATCGATTATTTCTTTAAATAGCTTTTCGTACATTTCTCCGCGGCTTGAGGGAAAATTCATAAACGCTTTCTCTAAATCAATCGCTACAGGTTTAATCTTGGCTTGTGGGCTAATTTGAAATAAACAGTTAGTATAATTAAAGTCCTGTTGATCAGTAAGATAGTTAAGTAAGTAAAGACGTTGTGCCGCTGCTTTGTCAAGCAGAGGTTTAAGAATATTTAGCAACTCTTGGTCTATTGAATTATCGGGTAGTTGTAAGTCACGATATGATAACGTTCAAAATCCATCGTTAACAGCTCTGGCTACTATTGGATGAGCAAGAAAAGTTTCAATAGCTGGTGATAATTCTGACTCAGTTGTTATGAAAGAGATAAATTTACTAACCGTACTAGTGCCAATTTGTTTAATTTCAGCTACAATGTCAGTAATGCGAGTTTTAACAGCCACGCTATATGGAAGTATCCTTATGAGCACCAGAAGCTAAAAACCTTTTATTCCCATCCATAATAAATGAAGGACAAGGACGGTTAAACGGCGGTCGAAAAAATTGCTTATTCTTTATTGCTTCGCCTATTAAAGGGATTTCTTCTTCAGAAAATGTTGAAGCTTGAGTTATTTGACTTAGGCATACAAAGCTAAGAAAAAGTATTTGAAAGTTTCTTAAATTCATTATTTATTTCTCTTTTGAATATTATTCTTAAACTAAAGATAGATAACAAATTAAAATTTACAAGTCCGTCAAAGATATATAAATTTAGTTATATTTTCAAAAAAAGAGTTATTAAGTGCAAGAAATTATAAAAATATTCTTCTTTTTTAGCCATATTCTTAATGGATCACCTGAGATTTTATCTGGAACACGACTACAAGAAATCTTTGAGCAGGAAGAGGCGACAATACAAGAACTTAATGCTTTGGCTCAAAAGCATTTTTTACGTCCTAAGAATGCTGAAAGAATGTCAAATAAAGCGATTGAACATTATAAGAAACTTTGTTCTGGTTTGTCGTTATTACAAAAAAAGCAAATCATTAATATGTTTTATGATCTTGGCTACATTTCATCTATTTATCCTAAAAAAAACATAAATCCTGATATTATCTTGATTCAAGGATCTACAGTCCAAAATATGCGAGAAAGGCTTATGTTTCTTGCAAAAATTATACAAGAAGATCTTGTACGCTTAAAAAAAGAGACGCAAATTGTTTTTCTAGTTGGAGAAAGGAAATTATTCTCTACAGAAACTAAGGAAGTCCTTTTAAATTCTAAACCTTATATTCAAGACCTTAAATGGTCTTTCCCCAAAAATTTACCTAAAGATGAGCGAGAGGCCTCTAAATTAGTTTGGAATCAACTAAAATTGCCTGTAATACTTAGAGAAAAAATACCTCTTTTTATAGAGGCCACAAAACAACAAGGGGAAGCCAGAGCACAAACTATGGATTGTGTTCAGCTATGGCTTCAACATAATATTCCCCTATCACATAAAAAAGTATTAATGGTTTCTAATAATCCATATGTTCAATATCAAGTAAATGTTACTGAACTTGGAATTTTAAAAGCGGGATTTAGCAATCATTTTGATGTTGAGGGTATTGGAAGATCGTTTGACATTAATGAAAACGAAGATATTGATATCACAATCGGCATTTTAATGGATACTTTGGCTCGTGTTCTGTATGTAAAAAATCAATTTGAACAATTAAAACTAAAGAAGAGTATTAAATAAAATTATTGCCGTACTCTTCAAAATAACTAGGAGCTGGTGCAGTTACCAATATAGCGTCTTTTTTTTGATATAAAGGTATTTCAATAGAATACGCATGTAGGTGAAGATTACTAAAGTTTGCATTATCACCATATATCCGATCGCCGAGGATTGAATGTCCTATAGCAGAACAATGAACCCGAAGTTGATGTGTTCTGCCTGTTTGTGGTTTTAATTCAAGCCATGACGATGTCGATGTTTCACCTAGGACCTTGAAGTGAGTAACTGCCGATTTACCTTGGGCATCAACTTTCATCCACCAATGATATTTTTTTGTGGATTGAGGAGCTAACGGCAAATCTATAGTTCCTTCTTTGTCAGAAAGAATTCCGTTTACTCTTGCCCAATAAGTTTTTTGTATTTGGTTTGTTTGAAAAAGATGACCTAAGCGCCTTAAAGCTTCCGGATGGCGACCAAGCACTAAACATCCACTTGTATCTTTGTCTAGCCTATGAGCAAGGCCAGGGGCACGGGGCAATCCAAACTTTAATTCCTCAAAATAATTATCTAAACCATCGTTTTTTTTAGCCCCCGAATGAACAGCAATACCAGCTGGTTTATTAAGAACTAGCATCATGGCATCACGATAGAGAAGATAAGATTGGATATTAAAAAGAGGCTCAACCATAAAGATTTTAACTCAAGAATTGGCGGAGGGAGAGGGATTCGAACCCTCGGTACGTTTACACGTACAACGGTTTTCGAGACCGCCCCATTCAACCACTCTGGCACCCCTCCAAACTTAATTTTAAAAGTGAAGATAATAGATACGACTACTATACTCAAGCAAAAGATCTATCAATAAATTATGCTTTTAAAAACCCTATTTTTCTTGACGTTTAATCTTTAACTCTCTACAACATGCCCTATGGCGAACGTAGCTCAGTTGGTTAGAGCGTCGGTTTGTGGTACCGAAGGTCGTGGGTTCAAGCCCCATCGTTCGCCCCAGTGATTAAAATTGCTTTAACTTTTCTAGGTTAAACTTTCCTTTGTTAGGGTTAAAGGAAAGGCTACATTAAAAGTGAAGTTTTAACGTGATTGCATTTCAGCCAATATTTTTTACCTCTGGTCTCTTCCTCATCTCACTTTCAATAGGGATGTTTTTACCAGGTCTTTTAGATTTTTTTCATAATGATATTAATTGGCAGGCTTTTGCACTCTCATCAGGTATAACGCTTTTTGTAGGTCTGCTCCTAGTTTTAGCAAATCGCTCTAAAAAGGTACAAAATCTTACCGTCAGAGATACTTTTCTTTTAACGACAATTAATTGGCTAACGACAGCAATTTTTGCAGCTCTTCCTTTTATTTTTACATATAGTACGCCCTCTTTAACAGATTCTTTTTTTGAAGCTATTTCTGGCTTAACGACGACGGGGGCAACAGCAATTGCACGTTTAGATTATGCGTCTCATGGTCTTATCCTATGGCGCGCACTGCTTCAATGGTTTGGCGGTATAGGTATTGTTTTAATGGCGCTTACCATATTACCCCTTTTAAGAATTGGAGGGATGCAGTTATTCCGAAGTGAATTTTCAGATCGTTCAGAGAAGATACTTCCTAAAGTTTCTCAAATTGCATCTGCAATCTTTGGGGCTTATGTTTTTCTTACATTTGCTTGCATATTGTCGTTATGGGTGGCAGGTATGACATTCTTTGATGCTGTTTGCCATGCTCTCTCAACGGTTTCAACGGGAGGGTTTTCAACTTCTGAAGCATCTATAGAGTATTTTAATGATCCTTATATTGAAGCAGTTTTAATTATTTTTATGATTATGGGAGCGATTACATTAACTCTTTTTGTACGTTGTATCCAAGGAGAAGTACAAACCTTGTTTAAAGATCAGCAGGTGCGTACTTTATTTAAAATTCTTATTATCGCAAGCTTAGCAACAGCTTTTTGGCTATGGCAAGAAGGGTATGAATTTGGTTATGCGTTAAGGCACTCTATTTTTAATGTAACATCAATTTTGACAACCACTGGATTTAATTCTCAAGATTATTCTCTATGGGGTAATTTTCCAATCATGATTATGTTAGCATTGTCTGTAATAGGTGGATGCACAGGATCCACTTCAGGAGGTGTAAAAATTTTCCGTTTCCAGGTAATGTATGCAACTGTAAAAACACAAATCCTTCAATTAAGGCGACCTCATGGAGTTTTTATCCCTTTATACAATGGTAAGCCTATCCCTGAAGGAATTTTTTTATCTGTTTTTACTTTCTGTGCATTATTTGTAACTTGTTTAGGGGGGCTGGCTCTAGCACTTTCTCTCTTTGAATTAGATTTATTGACCTGCTTATTTGCGGCTTTGAGCGTATTAAATAATATGGGAACAGGTTTTGGCGATATTTTAGGTGATCCTGGGTCTTATGCTTCTTTACCTACGGGGGCTAAGTGGCTTTTAATGGTAGGTATGCTTGTTGGCCGGCTTGAATATATTACTATTTTAATTCTTTTTAGTCCTAAATTCTGGAGAGACTAAGTTTTTGAAGAAGCTTTTGTTGAGAACATCTCATAGCCTCGATATTCATAAGCAAACTCAATTTTTTTCTGATCAAAAATTGCTTTTACGCGACGATTAAATTCTCTTCCGATAACCCAACGACTTTTATCAGGAAGTGTTTTTATGCGTGCTAGCAAAATTACACCTGTTTCGGTCAATTTATCTACCCCCATAATTTCCAAGGGTTCTAAAATCATAGCGTTAAATTGAAGATCATTTCGTATTTCAGCATCTACTTGTTTTAAAGCTTCAAATGCTTTATCGACATTTTCGGAGTATGAAAGTCCTATTTGAAGAAGGTAATAAGAAAAATTTTTAGACATATTTGTGATTTTTATAATCCCACTGAAAGGTAAAGTATGTAAATTTCCCTCTGAATCTCGCAGACGAACTGTCCGAAGAGAAATTGCTTCCACATTGCCATTTTGGCCATCAATTTGAACAATATCTCCAACATTTATAGTATCTTCAACAAGAATAAAAATCCCAGTTATAATGTCTTTAACTAAAGATTGGCTGCCAAAGCTGAAAGCGATACCAATGACACCGACACCGGCTAAAAGAGGGGTAATATCTAAGTTAAGTTCAGCAAAAATAATTAAGGCTACAAGAGCAAATAAAATAAATCTGCTAATATTTTGAACAAGTGGCTTAATAGTTAAAAGTCTTTGTTTTCTAATATTTCCTTTGTGTTGTTTTGTGGAACGGTTAAAAAAGCGATCTATGAGATACTCATTTATTTCCCAAGCAAAAATACTTAAAAGAAGAATTAAAAGAATATTCAGAAATGATGAAGGAAGATTTTCAATTTCAGTGAAAAAATCTAATGCTTCTATATCTAAAATTTCTAATGATAAGAAAAGAAGGCAAATAATGATACATGCGCTAATTATCATAGAAAGAAAAATGGTGTAGAAATTTTTTCGTGGAGTAACATGAGGTAAATGTTGTATTACATGGGCAATAAATGCACGTACAAGTTTAGGAATTTTCAATACAAGAATATAAGACAAAGTAATCAAAAGAGCTGTGCTAATAAATGAAAACACAACAATTTTTACATTATTTATTCGTTGAAGAAAAATTGTAATTCCAAAAAAACCTACATACAGACTTGCCCAGACATGCCATGTTTTTGCAATTGTCGACGAAAATTGGCTCACTGATTTTGTATTTGATTCTTGCCGAACTAACCAATGACTTACTCGATTACGGATCACGTAAATAAACCAGAAAGTTTTTAAACAAGCTATAAAAATTGTTGATTTAATTATGAAAGAATAAAAGATAGAAGGACCTTTTAAAAGCAACACTAGCTCGCTAAGTGTAATGCCAATAACTGTTAGAAGAGTAATCAAGCGTAAATAGCGATAGCTTAGCTCAGCCGTTGAGTCTTGAACTTTAATGAGGCGGAGATCTTTTAACTTAGGAGAAAGAATTAACCGGTAAATAAAAAGAGCAGCTTCGTAACTGACTAAAGCAATTATCAAAAGGTAGGTGATCTGATTTAACATTTTAGAAAGCGGCATATAAGGGGTAAGAGAATACATCACGACTAACATACCAATAACTGCAAAACCATTAGCTATTCTTTGTATATATGTTGCTTTTTTATGAGAATTAGCAACTTGCTTTGGTGTTTTTTTAAGTTGTTGATATGCATAATTACCAATTCTTTGTAGTCCTCTACTAACAAGAATACCGAGGCCTAAAACCAAAAGGATATTTTTAAAAGCATGAGTCATTTTTGATCTTAAATCTGAATTATTAAGAAGATTAATGATTTCCGCGAATGTGCTTTCAAGTTCACTGAAAAATTCAAGAATTTTTTCTGAAATTGTATGAATAGTTTCTGAAACCTTTGACAAAGCTAAAGGTGCAGGTTCTTTCTCTATTTTATTTTTGGCTGCAATCATTGTTCTTAAATGCGTAATAAATTCTTTACGAGCACTTTTACTTTCCAATGTTTTTAACAACTTTTCTAGAGCTTCAACCTCTAATTCTTTAGGTTTTTGATCAAGTTTAAAATTCTCAAAATCCGGAACATCCGCATAAACTGTAAAAACGTTACTCAATACTAAAAATAAGAAAATTAAAGAAAAGAAGTTACAAAACAACTTTTTCATCAGACGCTCCTAATTCTTTGGCTATACGACAGATTGCTAAGCCCGCTATAGCAGCCGTTTCTGCACGTAATATTGTCTGTCCTAAGCTCACGAAATGAACAAAGTTATAAGTGGATAGTATCTCAAATTCATGCGGACTAAAACCTCCTTCTGGACCTATTAATAAGGATGGTTCGAGGGGAGTTTCATGTAAAACTTGTTTCATTAAATTTTTAGAAGTTAGGCGCTCATCGCCAATATATAAAGTTCTATCCGTGGGCCAGTTTTTTAAAAATGTCTCTAGACTTGTGAGAGGTTGGATTGTTGGAATATTCAATCTTTCGCACTGTTCAGCGGCTTCAATACTAATATTTTGAGCCCTCAATTGATTAAATTCTCGTGCGTGTGTATGTTCAGTGAGGACAGGTATAAGCTCTGTGACACCTAGCTCAACTGATTTTTCAATCAAGAAGCTGAGTCTTGTTTGTTTTAAAGGTGCAAAAATTAATTTTAATTCTTGCCTAGGCGATTGAAATCTTAAATTTTTTACTATTTTAATAACAAAAGATTTTTTATTATATTCTAAAATCTCGGCAAGCCACTCTCCATCTTTTCCATTAAAAACTCTTAAAGCATCTCCACATTTTTTTCGTAATACATTTACTAGGTAATGAGCTTTAATTTTATCAAGCTCTAAAGATTGATCATTTTGCAAATGATCTGAGACATAAATTCGGCAGATATTTTTCATGCTTAAATGTATACTAAATTTAATTTTTTAATGTTAGCAAATTCTTAACTCTCTCAATGATAGTTTAATCTAAAAGAGGTGAGGGGGAAGGGAATGTTCTTATTATTTTTTATTTTAATTATAACTGTTATACCATCAAAAGCAGATGTTTATAAAGATTATGTAAATGTAAGTTATGAAGAACCATTTTCAAACACTCAGTGTTCTTCAAAGAAAAAACAAACATGCCACCCGAAATCAAGCGCAGAGCTAAGCGAAGAAATTAAGAAATTATCTGAATCTAAATAAAATTCTTTTTTGTTATTAATTCATTCAGCAAAAATATATACTTCTAGAAAAAATTGTATTAAATCTTAAATTTCATTATAACGTTAACCAGAAATAATTTTATACTAATATTTAATTATGCGAAAATAATTTTAATCTTAATTGATAAGCTAATGAAAAATAGTTATGCACTACAAGAAGTAAATTTTATTCATCCTCAACTTCCTGAGGAGGTTAATCTTGGGGCGTATGAAAGAAATCTTAAAGAAGCAAAATATTTAACCTTCCCCTTAGAAGAAATGTTGGAGTTACTTTATCAGCTTAACGAGTTTGAGTTAGGTCGTTCATTATTAATTAATCGTCGTCTTACTGGTTATTGGCGTGCTTATGCAATTTTACATGCCCCATATATGCAGTTAAAGCATCCTTTAGAACATTGGCTTATAAATGTTGCCCCAATTACAATCGCTACGCGCGAAATTTTTAAAAACTTTCAAAAGGAAATTCAAAAAAGATTAGAAGATAACATGGTCTTATCAGCTATTCCTTGTGGTTTAATGGATACTTTTTTATCTTTAGATTATAAGGATACAAAGAATGTTCGTCTTATCGGAATTGACTCAGATGCTGAAACAATCAATTATGCTAAGCAAAACGTTGCGATGCAAGGTTTTACGGGATCAGTTGCATTTTATCAAAAGGATGCTTGGAATCTTGGGGATAACTATGAAAAACATGATTTAATTATCAATCATGGTTTAAACATGTATGAATATGATGAACAACGGGTAATACTTCTTTATAAAGAATTTTTTCAAGCTTTACATTCTGGTGGGACATTAATAGTTAGTTTCTTAACACCTTCTCCTGCTTTATCAGATGAATCAACGTGGCGAAATTTTGATCGCTGTGCAATTCAAAAGCAGCAAGCTATTTTTACTGAAATATTAAATACTAAATGGCAAGCATTTCGTACTGAAGGGCAGACAAGGACTTATCTTGAAATTGTAGGTTTTAAGATTAAAGATGTTATTTATGACCATCAAGGGATGGGTCCTGTAGTGATTGCTGAAAAATAATAATAAGGTAGAGACTATAAATGGCGAAATTGCATTTTTACTATTCAGCTATGAATGCTGGAAAAACAACAACTCTTCTTCAATCTGACTATAATTATCGAGAAAGAGGTTTGCAGACACTTCTTTTTACCCCGGATTTTGATAATCGTTATGGGGAAGGGTGGATAGCTTCACGCATAGGATTAAAAAGCCCTGCAACCACTTATTCATCAGAATTTAATTTTTTTAATTTTTTAAAAAATAAAACTAATACCTTAATAGATATAAGTTGCATCCTTATTGATGAAGCTCATTTTTTAACAAAAATGCAGGTAAAACAACTGTGTCAGATTGTTGATCAACTGAATATCCCTGTTTTAACGTATGGCTTAAGAACAGATTTTAAGGGAGAACCTTTCGAAGGAAGTAAATATCTCCTAGCTCTAGCTGAACATTTAATCGAAATTAAAACAATATGCTATTGTGGAAGAAAAGCCATAATGAATCAGAGAGTAGATGGTGAAGGAAGTCCTCTTCTGGAAGGCGAGCAAGTTGAAATTGGAGGTAATGAGCGATATATTTCTTTATGCAGGAAACATTTCAGTAGAATAGAAAATGTTTGATAGTTGCTAGCTAGCTTGGTTATGAGGTATAAAAAAATGATTTTTATTATACCATAAGCATTTTGTTATATTGTTAATTTATTATCTATTCAGATTAAATACTTGACGAGAGCTTATGTATTTGGCACGCTTATCGTATTATTAAAATATAAAAGGTGGGAAAAATGACCCGTTCAGAACTTGTAGAACGTATTTTAGAAGTAAATTCTTCTTTAACTGTAGCGCAAGCCGAAAAAAGTGTTACAGCGGTGTTAGAGGAAATTTCAAATGCTTTAGCAGATGGAACTCGAGTAGAACTTAGAGGGTTTGGTGTTTTCACAATACGAAAAAGGCAAGCTAGATCTGGTAGAAACCCAAGAACAGGCCAATCAGTAAAAGTTGAGGCTAAATCTGTTCCATTCTTTAAAGCAGGTAAACAACTTAGAGATAGATTGAATAGTTAATTAATCAATTTATAGCTGTCGCCTTGCACCTAATGCAGCAGTTAAAGTTCCATCATCTAAATAATCTAGTTCACCCCCTAAAGGAACTCCGTGAGCCAACGCTGTTACCTTTGCATTTGTAGTTTTTAAAGCATCTGCAAGATAATAAGCAGTCGTTTGTCCTTCAACAGTAGCATTGAGTGCAAGTATTATCTCTTGTATACCTGTTGTTTGTACTCTTTGTAAAAGAGCTGGAATTTTTAATTGTTCAGGACCAATTCCTTCTAAAGCAGAGAGTGCTCCTCCTAGAACGTGATAGTAGCCTTTAAAAGATCCAGATCTTTCTATAGCCCATAAATCTGCAACATTTTCAACAATACATAGTAATCCTAATTCTCGATGATTACTGATGCAAATATGACAGGGTGCCTGAGTATCCAAATTTCCACATATATTACAAATTTTAATGGTTTGTGCAGTTGTATTCAAAGCTTCTGAAAGAGGAATCATCAGCTCAGTTCTGTATTTTAAAAGATGAAGTGCCACTCTACGTGCTGAACGGGGACCTAAACCTGGTAGTTTGGCCAATAATTGAATTAATGTTTGAAGTTCGAGTCCTATCATAAATGCAATCTTTAATGAATATATTTTTTACAAATTCTGCCTTTTTTAAAATGGAAGACTCATACCGCCAGGTAATTTTAACCCTGAAGTGATTTTCGCCATTTCTTCAGCTGTTCGTGCTTCGACCTTTTGCTTAGCATCATTGAAAGCTGCAATCAAAAGGTCTTCTAAAATTTCTACTTCCGTTGGATTTAAGAGAGAAGGATCAATTTTAAGTTTTTTGAGGTCATTTTTACAGTTTAAAGTAACTTCAACCATTCCTCCACCGGCTTTGCCTTCAACAAAAATACTTCCTAGTTGATCTTGCATGGCTGCCATTTGTGCTTGCATTTCTTGGGCTTGTTTCATTAATTGGCCAATATTTTTCATATTACTTTCTCCTTAGGAATATCATCAATATATACAACTTCAGAATCTGGGAAATTTTTTTGAGCTTCTTTCACCAAAGGTTCATTTAATAGAGCTTCTCGAATTTTTGAGCGTTCGCTTTCATATTGTGTTTGCAAAGAAGGATAATTTTTATCTCCCTTTTCTTGAACAATGAATTCCCAATCAATTTTAGTCCATTTTTTAAGATGTATTTTCAATTGATGTATCAAATCTTTAGGTGCGTGAGAAGATAAATAAAGAGTAATCTTTCCTGGTTCAAAATGAGTTACATGAACATCATTCTTTAACATTCCTTCAAGCAAAGGTTCTTTATGATTATGAAAAAGGGCAACTAATTCTTTGAAATCTCTTGGTAAAGGTTCTTGGAAAGATTGAGGGGTTGAAGGAGTTAGACTTAACTCTTTATTTGACTTTTCTTCATTCTGGACTCGATGCTCTATTTCTTCAGATTGAGGAGACTTTTTTATATTTTGGATAATTTCTTGAGGTGTTGGAAGATGGCTAAGATAGCAAAGTCTTAATAGGATTATTTCAACTGCTTGTTCAGGCAAGGGAGCTAAGGATGCTTCTTCAATTCCTTTAATAAGACTCTGCCAAAGGCGCGTATAAAGTGGAAAAGTAAGCTCTTGAGCGAAATGGTCGCATTCCTCAATTTGTTGACTTGAAAGACTAGGATAGTTTTGAAGTTTTGGATCAATACTACGTACGCTGATCCAATGGACAAAACTTAATAAGTCCTTTAAAATACTTAAAGGATCAGCTCCTTGCTGATTCATTTCACGGAACTTATTTAATACGGATTTTGGCTCACCTTGAATTATATTTTTAAAAAGAGCAACGAGATAATTTTGATTTGTTAAACCAAGCATTGTCCGCACTTGCTCACCTGTTATTAGCGAATTAGAGAACATAATAGCTTGATCTAGAATAGAAAGACCATCTCTTGCTGATCCATCTGCTGCTCGGGCTATTAGATCAAGCGCTTCATCTTCAATTGCTTTGCCTTCAAGCGCTGTAATGTTCTTAAAATGATTTTTTAAAGTAGCTTCCTCTATTCGTTTTAAGGTGAAACGCATACACCTTGATAAAATCGTATCAGGAATCTTACGAATTTCAGTCGTAGCAAAGATAAATTTGACATGGGGAGGAGGTTCTTCGAGCGTTTTAAGAAGGGCATTAAAAGCATTTTTTGAGAGCATATGAACTTCATCAATAATATAAATTTTATACCGAGCAGAAACAGCTTTGTAACGTGATGCTTCAATTACTTCTCGAATATCATCAATACCTGTTCTACTAGCTGCATCCATTTCAATAACATCAATGTGGCGATCGTCTGCGATTGCTAGGCAATGTTCGCATTTATCACAAGGAGAAGGGGTAATCTCACCTTTTCCATCAATACCAATACAATTGAGAGCTCTCGCTATAATGCGTGCAGTTGTTGTTTTTCCAGTACCTCTAATGCCTGTTAAAATAAAGGCATGAGGAAGTCGATTTTCAAGTATACCGTTGCTTAAGATCTGGACTAAGGTGTCTTGCCCAATAAGATCTGAGAATTTAGTAGGTCGATATTTGCGTGCTAAAACTAAGTACTTGGAAGAATTTTCAATCATTTTATTCTCTGATAATAGTCTTTTTTGCTATCATATTTTTCTTTAAAATACAAGCAAAGTACAACTTTCTGTGAGGTAATTAGTTATTTATTAATTATTTTCTAATAAAATGAAAGTAAATGAAATAATTAATTAATAAAAAAAAAGGAAGAGAAAGATGAAAAAAAAATATATAAAAAATGGTTTAATAAGTTCATTGGTTTTATCGCTTGCATTATTATCAGCTCCTAGTGCTGATGCGAGTATTTTCTCAAAATTAAAACACATCGCACAGAGTGCTGTGAAAACTGTAGGAAAAGTTGTTACCAATCCAAATGTTCAAAAAGCTGCTATTGGTATTGGAAAAACTGTTTTAACAAAAATTCCAGTATAAAAAAGTTTTTTTAACAGAATAACAAAGATAACTTATATTAAAAAACTTAAAGCCTTCATACCTATCTATTTGAAGGCTTTTTCATTTTTTATCTTGTCATAAGCCCATTCGAGCCAAGGCATAAGCTTCTCTAAGTCGGTTGTTTCGATAGTTGGACCACACCATATTCTTAATGAAGGTTCACCCAGTATATGATTCTGAATGTCAAAGGCAACATTATGCTCACCAAGAAGCGCGCAAAATTGTTTAATCATTTGCCACTGATGTTCATGAGTTAATTTTTTAAACCATGGTTCGATAATCTTTAAACATACAGTGGTTGTTGATCTAAATTCTTCTGAATGCACTAAGAATTGACTCCATGAAATTGTTTTTAACCATTCTTTTATAACTTTGTAGTTTTGGCGTGTTCTTTGATAAAGTATTTTTTGTCCTCCAATAGCTTTAGCCCATTTAAGAGCATATAAAGTATCTTCAATAAGAAGCATTGATGGGGTATTTAATAAGTATCCTTCAAAAAGCTTATTATTAATTTCTCCTGTCTCCGTTGTTAAACGAAGTAAATAGGGTATAGGCCAAGTAGGAATATATTTTTCTACACGCTTAAGAGCTTTTGGACTTAAAACTACAACCCCCAGACCTGCTTCTCCACCAAGGCCTTTTTGAAATGAAAAAGCTGTTGCATCAAGTGTTTCCCAAGGCAAAGGTACAGCAAATGCTAAAGACGTTGCATCACATATAACTAATCCTTGGCGATCATTGTTAATCCATGATGTATCTAAGGCAAGGATGCCACTTGTACTTGCATTGATCGTAAAGACAACATCTTGTTCAAAATTTGTTTTGTCAAGTTGAGGAAGGCTATTAGAATTAAGTCCAAATAAATTGACATCTTTTATTTTTAAGGAGTTTTTTATATCATTTGCCCAACGTTGCCCGAAAATATCCCAAATATGAACTTGGACAGATCTTTTTCCCAATAAGTTCCAAAGACAAGCTTCAACTGCAGCCGTGGCTGATCCTGAAATAATAGCAATTTTATAGGTTTCTGGAATTTCCAGCACCGAACGTAGCAGTGTTAAAATTTCTTGTATACGTTTTATTCCTGGTTCAGAACGATGTGACCTCGCCGTAAATGCATTTTTAAGGTGGCTTGAGTCCCATCCTGGAGGTTTGGCACAAGGGCCAGCTCCAAAATAAGGAATTTGAGGATACACAGAAGGTATGCTTCCCATCTTAATTATACACCTTTCTAAAGACTAAAAGTCACATCTTAAACTGAATAAGCTCCTTTTTACATCTGTGCAAATTAATTTAAAATTCTGTAATATTTGCAACATAAATTGGATTAAGGCCAGATTGTAATCTTGATCGATTAAGTCGTAACAACATTTGTTGGGCAGTAAATGGTTTACCGTTAATAAAAAGGGTCTTTCTCTTCAAGTTTGCACATGAATAACTTACTCGATCACCAATTGTTCTTAAAAAATTTACTGCAAAGTCAAAATCATGCCAGTCTTCTTGTAAATCTTTAGTTTTTGGCATTTTATTTGACCAAAGATATTCATAATTTAAAGAAGATTTAAACGGTAATTTACTTTTTTTCTTTCCTTGTTTAACTGGTTTAAATATTTTACTTTTTTTTGGGACATTTAGAAAAAAAGAAGAACCCTCTGAGTTTTGACAATGTTTATCTAAAGCTTTTTTAAAACTTATCTCTGTTGGGTCAGACAACACATTTTTATCATTTTTTAGTCTACCTTTAAGACCATATGGACGAATGCCAAAGCGTGAAAGAGCTTTATTTACAGAGGTTTCACTACGATTAAGAACCTTTGCAATAATTTTTAAGCGTGTCTTCATTTGGAAACCAATTTTTAAGTATTCAATTTCCTGAGCGCTCCAAGGACGTTTTTCTTGATTTTTAGACATTTTTTACTCCCTTAACCTAACTGTTTATATTTTTTTTTCATTTATTTAAAAAAGGATCTTGCACCTATATGTATTTTACGCATATATGGTATACAAAAATCACATGGCTATTTTAATGCCAAAAAGGTCATGTAAATGTCAATTTTTATTTTTCTTTGGAAAAATTTTTGGCAATAATGTAAAATTATTTATATTTAGAAATTTAGGGAAGATTAAAGGGGAAAGGGATAAGGATGACTGTTAAAAAATACTCTCAAGTTGGCAATTTATCGGGCAATTTTAAAAAAAATATTGCGTCTCAGAAGGCGGCAAATGCTGAACTTCAAACACAAAACGTTCATTTTATGTCTGCTTCACAACCATTTGGTCGAACTGCACCAAATAAGTTGTTAACTAGAAAGCGCAAGCGTTCAAGACATCCTCTTCGTGATTTAAGGTTACAGAGAGGTTATACTTTAGAAGAACTTGCTGATTTAACTAAGCTTTCACCTTCTTATCTCTCACGACTTGAAAGTGGGACAAGGCGCCTAAATGCAGATATCTTACAACGTCTTGCCCATGTGTTATCATGCCATCCAGGTGACCTTTTATTGACAGATGCACAAAGCAGTAAATTTGTTATGATGTCACGTATGCAAAATGAGAATAATGAAACAGTAGATGCTGCTTCATCGGCTCGTTTTTCTACAGCTGATTTACCACTTTATAAGGTTTTCAATAAAGACTCTAAAAATATTATGGATTTTGAAAGTCCTCAAGAGTGGGTCGCTCGTCCACAAGAGCTTATTGGGATTGCAGGTGCTATATCCTTCTGTCTGGATTCAAACAGTAACCAGTATGGTCCTAGATATCGTTCGGGAGACCACATATTTGCACATCCAACAAGACCTTTATCTCCTCAATGCTCGATTTTATTAATTTCTCACGATAATGAAGCGATAGTTGGCGAATTTGAGGGTTGGCAACAAGATAATAATAAGGTTGATCAATGTGTCGTCAACGTTACTGAAGTCTCTCGAGATAATAAGCTTGTAACTAAACAACTTAGTTTCCCAAATGAAAAAATCCAAACGATTTATCGAATCATTGGCCTTATGGAAGTTGCTTAATTAATATGTTGTCTTTGTTTGACCCCTCTTACAACTTAGTGAGAGGGTGCTTTCTGGTTCCTCAAGGATAAGTAAATATGTTATAGTAAAGTATAAGCAGTGGGGGAAAGAAAAATGATAAAACGGATTATTTTAGCTCTTGATGGATCAAAAGCCAGTATTAACGCTCGTGATTACGCTATAAATTTAGCAAAAAAGCATAACGCTCATCTTATAGCAATAGCCGTGTTAGATACGCCATGGTTAACTGCTGCGCAGCCTGAACCTTTAGGTGGCTCAGCTTTTAAAATCTATAGAGATGAAGTTGTCATCAAAGAAGCAGAAGGACACTTACGTAACCTTCTAGATCAGTTTAAGCTTAAAGCTAAACAAGAAGGAATTAAAGCAGATGCCTACGAGTACGAAGGGTTTCCTGTTTCAGAAATTGAGCGAGCGTCCTATGAAGGGGACCTAATTATTTTAGGAAAAACAACTGATTTCCATTTTGCCTTAGAACAAGATAATGATTTAACGGTAAGGCATATAGCGCGTGATAACCCAAGGCCTATAATTATTATTCCTGAAAAATTTGAGGAAAATGAAAAAGTAATTGTTGCTTATGATGGAAGCGTACATGCCTCAAAAGCTTTGCATATGTTCCTTTTACTTGAGTTAACAAAAGATAGAGAAATACATGTTGTTACGGTTAAATCGTCAGAAGAGCAAGCACAAGCTACGCTAAATCAAGCAATAAATTTAGGAAAAATCTATGATGTTAAATTAAAGCCTCATAGTATTGTATCAGATGAAAACCCTGCATCTCATATTTTAGAAATTGTTTCTCAGATAAAGCCTTCTTTAATAGTTATGGGAGCTTTTAGTCATAATATTTTAAGTGAAGCTATTTTTGGTTCATGCACAAAAATCCTTATGAATAAAACTGAAGTACCCTTATTTATTAATCATTGAGCCTAAAAGAAATGAGAGTAGGGAAAGAACTATACGCTAATAAAAATGGATAAAAAAATAAATTACACAGCTCGTTTCTTAGCTTTTACTATTTTTTCAAGTCGCTGGTTACAAGCTCCTTTGTATGTAGGGCTTATAATTGCTCAAGCAATATATGTTTATTTATTTCTTATTGAATTAAAGCATTTAGTATTTGGCATTCAAGGTATTGGTGAAGATGAAATTATGCTTATTGTGCTTGGATTGATAGATGTAGTTATGATTTCAAATTTACTCATCATGGTAATTATAGGAGGATATGAAACTTTTGTTTCTAGATTACATATGCATGAGCATCCTGATGTCCCTGAATGGTTAGATCACGTTAACGCTAATACAATGAAAATAAAATTAGCTCTTGCCTTAATAGGGATTTCTTCTATTCATCTTTTAAAAACATTCATTAATATTGAACGCATGTCGGAAACAAGTATTAAATGGCAAGTAATCATTCATATATCATTTCTTATCTCAGCAATTGCAATGGCTTACACCTCTAAACTTGCTCAAAATATACATGATGAACGGACTTAAAATAAAAAGATTGAGAAGAATTAAGGAATAATTTCTTCTTTAGACTTCATAAGTAATAACTTTAATAATTTCTCGCTACTTTATTGCAATTGAGCTCGTTTTATCCTTAATGCTGAACAACTCTATAACGGCCTTCCATAAATCCTAACCACTACCTTTTGCGGAATTAATTTTTAAATTCGCCCATAAAAGAAATTGCTTTTTGATAAGATTGGATACGATTTCAATTATAATATTTAATCACAAAAATCACATTTAATAGTCATTTTAAAACTATTTATAGGATAAGTATTAATATATTTATTTATTAATATCTAAGTATTTTATAATAAATAGAGATGTATCTAAAAAACGAATAAAATCTCTTCCTAGATAGGGTTTAATAAAATTTAAAAAGATGAGTAAGTACTTGTAGTTTCTAAAAATTAACAGGTTTTTCTTGATTTCTTGATCAAGATTTTTATTTAACCATATCCCAAAATTCTGCATTTCAGTTGGATTTAAAACTGTAGATACTGAGACAATAAAATGAAAAATTTCTCGAGCTTTGGCCTCTTCTACGTTCATGATGAGAAGAGGATTTTCTTCAAAATCAAAAACTGAAATTTCACCTTTTGAAGAAATAAGCAAGTCGCGTAAATAATACCTGCCGTGGTAAAATCCTTCTTTTTGGTTATTTAGAATTGTTTTAAATAACTTAAGAATAAATTTAAGTTTCTGATTTTCAGGTAGTCCTATTATAAACTCTTCAGAAGAAACTCCACCATCCGTTGTTACAAGCCAATCTTTGTCATATTCCATAAGACGTGGGCACCTTACATTAAGTTGCTCACACTCAAGTAAACGTTCTTTCTCAATGTCTAAAGGTTTTTTATCCCCGTAAGGCGTAGGTTTTAAGAAAGTGATAGGAATAGTTATGGCTCCAATTTCTCGTCCTAACCATTCTAGATAATAAAATTTATGTAAAGTCGATTTTTTGAGCCAATATTTTTTCCCATCCCACTCAAAAGCTTTTATACGATGAGTTTTAGGAAGAATTTTTTCTGTAATATAGAGATGAAGATTATTACCTTGGACAATACCATGCAGAATTAAGAAAAAAGTACAACAAAAAAATATTAATTTTTTAAAGTACATTTAATAATTTATTTCTGCATAGTTGAATATAATTTAGAGATAAAAATTCTATCAATTAAGACTTATTTTTACATTGTTCTGCGAAATTTTTAAAAATAAGCTGACAAATCTCCGAATTATTTAAAGCATATAGAATTGCTGCTCCTGTTAAAACATTCTCTGGAACATTTTCTGAATGAATCTCAGGCATTGAAGCTTCCAGGGTGCCGTCTTCTCTTAAAACAATAGCGGCATCATTTTCAGCAAGCTGCAGAACTGTATTATGAGTAACTTTTACCATTTTATTCTCTAATTTTTTATTACCTTTTTTAGCTAGCACTGTTTTCCAGGGAATGTAAATCAAAAAGCTCAATAAATTCTTTCCATTCACGCTGCGATAGCCCCGAATTTGATTGCGTTACTTTCTCTCCTTGAAGGAAACGTTTAAGGACTGAACGTCCAGTTCTTGAAATATAAGCACCCTCAAGTCGATATTCAATAAAAGCATCATAAGCAAAAGGTACCCATCTTTTGATTGTTTCTAATAGAATATTTACATATTCTCTTATTTCATATTGGGCATGGGGATCACCCCGTAAACTGGAAAAATGTAAAAGGTTATGTAAATCAATCTTCCAATACCATTCTGTATAATAGTTTAGAGTTAAATTCATACGTGCAAGCTCACGTGTAAGGCCAGAACGATTAGGATCAAGAATTTGGCCTTCTTGGTCTTGATTAAGCATATCCTCATAATGTTCATAAACTAGCTCAGCATCCTTTTTTAAAATGTGTAAAACTTTCTCAGCTTCGTCAATTGACATTGCTGAACCTCTACCTTGACGATTTGTAAGAGATTGTGCTGAAAGATCTTCTATACGCGGAATGTAGTATTCTTTACCAAGAATAGAATAACGAGCAGAATATTCATTCACATTCGCTGTCCGATGTCTAATCCATTGCCTAGCAACAAAAATGGGAAGTTTTATATGGTATTTAATTTCACACATTTCGAAAGGTGTTGTATGGCGATGGCGCATTAAGTAATTAATTAGGCCTTTATCTTGCTGAATTTGCTTAGTGCCTTTACCGTACGAAACACGAGCCGCTTGAACTATGGCCGTATCATCCCCCATATAATCAATCACACGGATAAAACCATGATCAAGAACATTTAATGGTTGATATAATATTTCTTCTAAAGCTGGAACTGTTGAGCGTCTAGTTGAAAAGGTTTGTTGAAAAACATTTGAAATTTCATCTCTTTTTTCTTGGTTAAGAGCCATCCGTTGGAATCCTTTTTGAATTATCTTGCATACTGTACAAATCACGAAGACATTAGCCAAGTAGAAATATTTTAAACCCCAAAAAGATTAGTTATTATAGTATCGCAATATTATTTTATTTGATAAGTATCAATTGCTTAGGTATTTAATGAAGAATTTTATTTTATTTATTTTCACATATTCCTTAACATGATATAAAATTACATATGGCTAAAATGGGAGGAAAATATGACATTGACTGGGTTAAATGAAAAAACTAATAAACATATTATTTTATCTCCAGGATATAAACCAACAGAATCTGAAGCATATATGTGTCAAGAACATCTTGAATATTTTAGACAAAAGCTTCTTGAATGGAAAAATGAACTTCTTCGAGATTCAGTAGAAACAATTCAACATCTTCAGGAAGAAACTCATCCTGAACCTGATGTCGCTGATAGAGCATCGGCGGAAACTGATCGGGCAATTGAGCTTAGAACAAGAGATAGAGAGCGAAAATTAATAAATAAGATTGATGAAGCCTTAATGCGTATTGAAGATGGCAGTTATGGGTTTTGTGAAGAAACAGGCGACCCGATAGGTCTTCAAAGGCTTGAGGCAAGGCCTATAGCAACTTTAAGTTTAGAAGCTCAGGAACGTCATGAGAGAGAAGAAAAAGTTTATCGTGACGACTAAATATCTACAAGCCCATTAGCAAAGGCTTGAGGGTCAAAAACCTTCAAGTCTTCAATGTTTTCTCCTACACCTATTGCATGAATAGGAAGGTTAAATTTAGTCGCAAGTGCGACAACAATTCCGCCTTTAGCAGTTCCATCAAGTTTAGTAACAATTAATCCAGTAATGTCAGCAATTTTTTTATAAACTTCAACTTGCGATAAAGCATTCTGACCAACTGTCGCATCTAAAACTAAGATACAACTGTGTGGAGTTTCAGGATTTACCTTTTTTAAGACGCGAATTATTTTTGAAAGCTCAGCCATTAAATCTTCATTATTATGCAAGCGACCGGCTGTATCAATTATAAGCACATTATCTTTTTCATTAATAGATTTTTGTAAAGCTTCATGCGCTAAACTTGCAGGATCAGAATTATTCTTATTAATTTCGACAGGAATATTTGCACGTTGTCCCCATATTTTTAGTTGCTCAACAGCAGCTGCACGAAATGTATCACCGGCAACAAGGCGAACCTTTTTTCCTTGATTTTTCCATGAATGAGCTAATTTCCCAATGGTTGTTGTTTTTCCGCTGCCATTAATGCCTACAACAAGAATAACATGTGGGTGAGAAGATTCATTTAGTAAAAGTGGAATAGAAAAAGGTGTTATAGTTTCTGCAATTTCATCTGCTAACAATTTCTTAATTTCTTCCATCGTAATTTCTTGATCAAATCTATTTTTTTTAAGAGATTGTATTAATTTATTTGTCGTGAAAACGCCCAGATCAGTTGAGAGTAAAAGGTCTTCTAATTCTTCAAGCATTTCTTGATCAAGCTTTTTCTTGATGAGAATTGATTCAAGCCCTTCAGTAATTTTACCTGAAGTTCGCTTTAAACCTTCTTTTATTCTGGAAAACCATCCTTTATTTGAGGGAGCTTCAGTCATGAGGTATTGCTCTAAGTTTATTTGCGGTTAGTCCAATAATTTTTGCAGATATAATTTTTCCTATTAATTGCTTGTCTAATTGATTTCCTTCTAGTTGGACAGGGGCAAAATGGTCAGTATGACCTTTAAAGTTTCTTTCAACCAATACATTAAGAGAATAATCAAGCTGTGTTTGAAGAAATTCATTGAGCTTTCTTTTCCCAATCTCTCGAAGTTGGGAAGCTCTATTTTTAATAATGCTCTTAGGAACTTGAGGCATTCTTGCTGCAGGTGTACCACGACGAGCTGAATAGGGAAAAATATGAAGATAAGAAATATTGCATTCTTCAATAATATCAATCGATTTTCCAAACATTTCTTCATTCTCTGTAGGAAACCCTGCTATAATGTCTGCTCCAAAAACAATGTCATTACGCGCTTCTCTCAATTTTTTGCTGACCTCAATAACGTCCTCTCGTAAATGTCTTCTTTTCATGCGTTTTAAAATTATATTATCACCTGCTTGCAAGCTGAGATGCACGTGCGGCATAAGTCTCATTTCTTTTCCAAAAAGATCGATGAGTTCTTGATCAATCTCAACAGGATCAAGTGAAGATAACCTTAAACGGTCAATTTCAGGAACTTGTGCAAGGACCCGCTTAATCATTTGCGCTAAGGTAGGTTGTCCAGGAAGATCTCCTCCATATCCTGTAATATCAACTCCTGTAAAAATGATTTCTTTGCATCCTTTAAGTACTAAATGTTTAAGTTGTCGCACAATTTCTGCAATAGGGACGCTACGATTTGGTCCACGCCCAAAAGGAATTGAACAGAAAGTACAGCGATGGTCACACCCATTTTGAATTTCAATAAAAGCGCGAACATGATTCTCAAAACCTGAGACCAAGTGAGTAGCAGTTTCTCTTACTTGCATTATATCTGACAATATGATTCGAGAAGAAAGCAGAGGAGAAAAGCTTTCAGCCTGCATCTTTTCATGGTTACCTAGGACGCGGTCTACTTCTGGCATTTGAGCATAAAGATCAGGATTTTGTTGGACACTGCATCCAGTCACAATGATCAGAGAATGAGGATGTTCTTTTCGTGCTTTACGGATAGCCTGCCTGGCTTGTCTTTCAGCTTCATTAGTAACTGAGCATGTATTTACAATAATTGCGTTTTTAAGTCCTTGGGCTTGCGCATGAGCACGCATAACTTCAGATTCATAAGTATTTAGGCGGCAACCAAAAGTTACAATTTCTGGTTCAAGCTGGCTCATTTTAACGAACCATCCTTGATAAGCGCTGAACTAAATTTTCCTTCAAAAGTAAAATTAACAACCCCAGACATAGTAACTGTTGCTTGGTAATCTATTAATAGTTTACCTCCATCTAGAATAACAGTAGTAGGGGGCTTGATAAGGCCACGCGCTTTTGCAGCAACAACACTAGCGGCAGCTCCTGTACCACAAGCTGGAGTAATACCAACTCCTCTCTCATAGACTCTAAGGCGAAGAGTGCGTTCATCTAGAATTTCAACAAGTTCTACATTTGCGCCTTCAATGTATAAAGGATGGTGTGTAAGAAAAGCGCCAAAGTTTTCCAAATCAATGCTTTCGACATCGTAAACAAAAAAGACCATATGAGGATTACCAATACTAACAGCAACAGGATTTTTTAAACCATTGTATTCAATTGGAAGATTAAGAGTATCAACTTCTTCGGAGAGAGGAATATCCTGCCAGTTTAAATGAGGGGGACCAAAGTCGACTTTAACATTCCCATCTTTAAGCGTTTCAGTTTTAAGATGACCACTGATTGTCTGAATTGTATGGTTTGTTTTTTGATCACGTTCCGTTAATAAATAACCTAGACACCGTGTCGCATTTCCACAGGCGCCTGCCTCACTCCCATCTGCATTATATATACGCATAAAGATATCTGCTGTTGAGGAAGGCTCAGTTACAATAAGTTGGTCGCAACCGATACCAAAACGGCGATCACATATCGTTTTAATATGCTGACTAATAAGCATATTATCAATTTGGCTGCGTTCAAGAATGACAAAATCATTCCCAAGACCGTGCATTTTTACAAATGGAATTAGCATGTTTTGTTTATAACTGATAATAAGGCTTAAAGTCTATATATACGTTTTATAAATCTTTTGCGTGATATCTTAAGAAGACGCTGCTCGAGAGAGACGATCATTAATAGCAATACCAACTCCATATTGAGGGATTGGCATTACCGCAATACTCTTAAACTCAGTATTATCCAATTCATGAAGCATTGAGAAAAGATTAGCCGCTGCTTCTATAAGGTTGGCGGATACACTTAGGTTTAAAGTTTTTTTAGCGCCTAAAAGAGGAGAAGGACCAAATGCTAAAAGAGCTTGCTTTTCATTAACTTGTTGTACATTCAACTCTAACGGAAGAGAAGGGGCATAATGCCTCTTTAGTTGGCCTGGAGCTTTAATAACTTCTGCTTCTAATGAATTATTAAAAAATTCACCTATAAAAGGTATAAGATCTTCCTGGGTTATCTTCCCAGGTCTTAATAATTTTGGAGACTCCTCAGATAAATCAATAATCGTTGATTCAAGCCCTACCAGGCATGGTCCTCCATCAATTATTAGAGAAAGTTCCTTAGAAGTTTTAAAAGATTTTTCAACATGATAAGCTGTTGTCGGACTTATGGTTTCAGAAGGATTTGCACTAGGTGCTGCAAGAGGTATGTTTGCTAATCCTAAAATTTTTAAGGCTATGGGATGAGCTGGAATTCTTAAAGCAATTGTTTGTAAACCAGCAGTTGCAAGTTTAGAAACTGGAGCCTGTTCTTTTTTAGGAAGGATCAATGTTAAAGGACCAGGCCAGAAAGCTTGCGCTAATTTTAGAGCATGCTCATTAAAATTCGCTAAGCTCTGTGCCATTTCTAAACCACTACAGTGAATAATTAGTGGATTAAAAATAGGGCGGTTTTTTAGAGAGTAGATTTTAGCCACTGCTTGGTCTGAAAATGCATTGGCTGCTAGACCATAAACAGTTTCAGTAGGAATAGCGACTAAATAGTCTCTTTGTAGAAGGTATGCTGCTTTTTCAAATGGATGGATACTCATATAATTCATTCAATATTAAATTATTATTCATTTTTCATAGTTAAAATACATTGAATTGTAAAGATCGAGGTAAGATTATTAAAAATGTCAATTTATCGAAAATTCGCCATTTATATCGTTGGGTTTGCTATTGGATTAATATCTCAGCCAAATTTTGCAAATTTTTTCATATCTTCCTCTTATATTACAAATTACTCTAATCATAATTTATTAGTTATTGATGCAAAAGATAGTTTTACGTTACCACGTCATTTTAGAACAACAAAAACACCTGTTCCAGCTCAAAAGAAAAGTAAATACTTAAAATCACATAGAGATCTACCTTCTTTTAAAGGGTATAAAGAATTAAAAGTTTCTGCGAGTGCACAATTTTCAAAAAAAAACATTCTAGCAGCATTATCTCAAATGGAAGGGAAGATTTATGTAATTGATTTAAGAAAAGAATCGCATGGTTTTCTTAATGGAAATGCTATCAGCTGGTCTGGAAGAAGAAATTGGGCAAATGAAGGAAAAACAGACACTTTTGTAAAAACACTTGAATTAAATCTGTTTCAACATCTCAACAGTTTAAAACAAATCTCAATTTGTCATTTTCCTAAGGTTCAACATACTCATATTTGCAAAGATCCAGACTCATTTAATATTGATACGACCGAAACTGAAGAACAATTAATTCATCGATTAGGATTAGAGTATAGAAGATTTCCAGTACTTGATAAATGGCGACCAGATGATCTAGTTATTAACCATTTTGTAAAATTTATTAAATCTCTTCCAAAAAATGCATGGTTGCATTTTCATTGTCGTGGCGGAAGCGGTAGAACGACAACATTCTTAGTGATGTATGATATTATTAAAAATGGCAAAGATGTAAAATTACGTGACATTATTGCAAGACATGCTCTAGCAGGGGTTAGAGATCTTGAAAAAATCCCACATGTAAAATATCAAGAATGGGCAACAACAGGAGCTTTAGAGAGGCTTGATGTTATTGAAAAATTTTATAGATATGTGCGCGATCCTGAGGGCTATTCTTCTAGATCTTGGACTGATTGGATTAATCTGAAAAAAGCAGAATTTACATCTTAGTAATTTTAATTTACCCTTCTTTTAATTTAAGAATTAAGAAAGAGGATAAATATGCGTATTCATTGGTCTGCAAACGTCTTAGTAATGATGATTCTAATTTCAGGGTGTAGCTCTCATGAAGAGGAAAAAGAAATTGCTCTTTTGCAAGAGACTCTACCTACATCACAACAGTCATTGCCGTTAACAAGCGATACTCTTCAACAAGTATCTTCTACATGCAAGCAACAAATTGAACAACTTTGGCATAAAAGATTACAAGTTCCAAAAGGAAGTCAAAAAAACTTTCATGAAGCATTAGGAAGAGCTTCCAGTAACTGCAATGAGTTAATAGAAGCCTATAAATACTTACAATCAGCAACAATAAAATATAATAATTATGAACAATCTATCAGTAATGCTCAATCTTGTATTAATGATAGCATTCCTAGCGATAGCACTTATAGTCAACCTCATGCGTCTTCTCAAAATATACCACTTGAAAGTGTTTCCTTAGAAGATCGTGCTAACTAATTTTTAAGCAGCTTTTATAATCGAAGGTTTAATTGGTCTTACTGGAGTGCGACCAATAGAATAATATGTAAAGCCAGCCTTTTCCATTTCTTTTGGTTGGTACATATTACGTAGGTCAATAACTAAAGGATGTTTAAGAGATTCCTTTATACGAGCAAGATTTAATGCACTAAATTCGGGCCATTCTGTAATAATAACGAGAGAATCTGCATCTTGCATAGCTGTATAAGGATCTTGATACCATTTGACATCTGGTAGCAAGTTTGCACCTTCTTTTTGTCCTTGGGGATCAAAAATATGTATTTTGGCTCCCTTGTTTTGTAAAACAGGAATAATGTCTAGACTTGGACTTTCGCGCATATCATCAGTATTAGGTTTAAAAGTTACCCCAAGAATAGCAATTGTTTTTTGATTTATATTTCCTTGCATTGCTTCAATAACACGAGTGGCCATAGATTGCTTTCTTTGATTGTTGCTTTGCACAACTGTGTCAACAATCGAAACCGAAGATTTGAACTCCTTTGCGGTAGCTGTTAAAGCTAAAGTGTCTTTTGGAAAACAAGATCCTCCGTAACCAGGACCAGCATGTAAGAATTTTTCACCAATACGTTTATCCATTCCCATTCCTTTAGAAACTGATTGGATATCAGCGTTACATTTTTCACATAAATCCGCTATTTCATTGATAAAGGCAATTTTGGTCGCCAAAAAGGCATTTGAAGCATACTTAATAAGCTCTGCTGTTTCTAAATTTGTAAAAAGAACAGGAATTTCTCGACTAATAAGAGGCCTATAAAGTTCTCTCATAACTTCTTTGGCTCTTTCTGAGTTTGCTCCAATAATTACGCGATCTGGATTCATAAAATCTTCAATGGCTGATCCTTCACGTAAGAATTCAGGGTTTGAAACAACGTCAACTTCTAAAAGAGGATTTATTTTATTTAAACACGTCATAATCTTTTGTCCGGTTCCTACGGGAACAGTAGATTTTGTTGCAATAACAGCATGTTTTTTTAAAGAATGACCAATTTCTTCGGTTACTTCATATACGTAAGATAAATCTGCATGACCATCGCCTCTTCGACTAGGTGTACCTACGGCAATATAAATTACATCAGCAGTACCAATTGCAGTTTTAATATCCGTTGTAAATTTTAATCTATTACTATCAATATTTTTTCTTACAAGTGCTTCCAATCCAGGCTCATAGATAGGAATTATTCCTTTTGAGAGAGATTGTATTTTACTGTTATCTTTATCAACACATATCACCTCATGCCCAAATTCAGCGAAGCATGTTCCTGAAACCAACCCAACATATCCTGAACCAATTATTGTAATACGCATGCTGTGCTCCTTATTAGGTTGGGTTAATACTATGTGGTATAACCTTTGACAATTCATTTAATACTTCATCTCGAAGTTCATGTCGGTCTAAGGCGACAGCAATACTTGCTGCTAAAAGTCCTCCCTTTGAGCCGCAATCATAACGCACTCCATCAAAACGATATCCATAAAAAGGCATTTCCTGAATCATTGGTGATAGAGCATCTGTAAGTTGTATTTCTCCACCAGCGCCAGATTCTTGACGATTTAAATGTTCAAAAACTTTCGCCTCTAGAATGTATCTTCCTATAATAGCAAGGTTAGAAGGAGCTTCATTCGGTGAGGGTTTTTCTATAACTGCCTTAACTTTTATTTGTTTTGGTGATTCTTCTAAAATGTCTATGATTCCATAGCGATTTACATGGTGTGATTCGACATTCATAACTGCAACCATTACGCCGCTTTGATAGGCATCTATCATTTGCTTAAGACAAGGCGTAGGCGAATGAATAAAATCATCGGCCAGTAAAACAGCAAAAGGTTCATTCCCAATTAAATGGCGTGCACACCAAACAGCATGGCCTAAACCAAGCGGTTCTTGTTGCCGAATATAAGAAATACTTCCTGGAAGTTTTATTAATGAACTTAAGGATTGGTATTCTTCCTGTTTACCTCTTTGTTGAAGGATATACTCAAGTTCAAAAGAATGATCAAAATGATCTTCAATTGCGGCTTTTCCTCTTCCTGTAACGAAGATGAACTCTTCAATTCCTGCAGCAGCAGCTTCTTCAACAGCATATTGAATCAAAGGTTTATCAACCACAGGAAGCATTTCTTTAGGCATAGCTTTAGTAGCGGGTAAGAAGCGAGTTCCTAGACCACCAACTGGAAAAACAGCTTTACGAACCTTTATTCCCAAAATATTATCTTGCTTTAATTTTACCTAAAAGATTTTTAATAGATTTGAGACTTAAATGCAAGAAAATGGACCCAAATATAAGATAAAGTCATTAAATTTGATCTTTAATAGCTTTAAAATCCTAAAAAATACTGCGTTCCAGGCAATTATTTCAATTTGTTTCGTTTTATTTTTTAGTGATCATTTTCCTCTTTCAATAACAAGAGGCTTTTATACTCTTAGTTTACTTATTCGTGATTTATTAATGTATATTTTACCAATAGCTATCTTTTTTTATATAGCTTCAATGTTGGCAGAACTTAAAGAGCAAGCCTTTCTACTTATAGGAATTCTTTTAATTTTTGAAGTCTTATCAAACAGTTTAAGTATTTCTTATGCTTATGGGATTGGATTTAGTTTTTATAATAAAATTAATTTATCCAATAATACGTTTCATGAAATGGAAGGTTTGTTACCTTACTTTAATATAGGAAAGTTTCGTCCTAAATTTTACACAGTAGATAAAGGAACTCTTTTAGGCGTTATTGTAGGTTTGATTTTTGCAATAAAAAATGGAGCTTCCTTCATACAATCATTTCAAAAATTTAAAGATTTTATTAATTTAATTTTTTCGAAATTTTTTGCAAAACTAATACCATTAATGGTTTTTGGATTTTTACTTAATCTTCAAAAGAGTGGATTTCTGACTGGCTTTACGCACAGTTATGGTCTTGCTTTCGTAATGATATTGTTAGGAATTTTTATTTATCTTATTTTTCTTTTTAGCGTAGCGGGGGCGTTTCGAATCTCAGAAATTTTGCGTCAGGTTAAGAATATTTGGCCGGTTGGTTTAATCGCTTTTACCTCATCTTCTAGTGCAGCTACTATGCCATTTACGATTTCCGCGGTCGAAAAAAACGTCAAAGTGCCTTCATTTTCAAGAATTATTATTCCAGCTACAACAAATATTCAGCAAATTGGAGACTGTATCGCGAATGTTTTCTTTGGATTGCTAATTCTTAAACAATTTAATTTTCCATTTCCAGAAATTAATATTTGGCTTCCTTTTATGACAGTGTATGTTTTGGCCCGCTTTACTACTGCTGGAATGATTGGTGGAGCTATTTTCATTCTTATTCCAATTTTTGAAAAATATCTCGGTTTTACTCCAGAAATGTCTTCTATTCTCTTAGCATTAAATCTTTTATTTGACCCAATTATTACATCTACAAATGTTCTTGCTAATGGAGCATTATGTGTTATTTTAGAAAAAATATGGCTTAAAATTCAGTTGTTTCAACCTAAACATAACTAAGTGGAAGACAATGAGATTATTTAGTTTTATGCTTTCATGTTTAATTTTAACATCATGCACAAATATGGGAATTCTTTTAGAAGAGCAGGGGACAAACATGGGGCCAGAAGAAAAGAAAATGCTTCCATATGTTGTCGTTAATGATGAGAATTGCCAAAATCTTGATATTTTGACAAGTCCAGCGGAAGCAGTGAAATTCCCATTAACGGATGAAGATCGAGAAATTGCTGAACAATTAATTTATCAATTTAGACATGAGGAAAATTGTGCAGGTTTAGCTGCTCCTCAAATTGGATTTTCAAAGCGCATCATCATATTTTCTGTTCCAGAAGATACAAAAGAACATAGAGTAGATGCATTTGATACTATCCCAGAAACTCTTCTTATTAATCCAACATATAAACCTTTCGGAGATAAAAAGTCGCTTGATTGGGAAGCTTGTTTTTCAGTGAATGATTATGGTGGGGAAGTTGAGAGATTTACAAATATATATTATGAAGGCTTTGATATTAATGGGAAAAAAATTAAAGGTCAAGCAAAAGGGTTTCTAGCAAGGTTAATTCAACATGAAATTGGTCATTTGAATGGACAGCTTTTTATCCATCTTCTTAAACCAAACGCACGCCAAGGAACTCTTGAAGAAATTCGAGCAATTCGCCGGTCTGAATTTAAAGCTAAGAAAGAAGCTTCTGCGCAAGAATAAAAGTTAGAAATCTTTTTATTAGCGTTAATCAATGTTTCCTATTTGCAAAAATTTAGTGCGACGATGTTTACATACATCTTTCCCAGAAAGTGCAATATACTTATTAAGTGATTCCTCTATTACATCTCCTGCCTTTGTAATAGCGCTTAAAGGAGAACGTTGAGCTCCTCCTATAGGTTCTTGAACAATATTGTCAATAACACCAAACCCTTTTAGATCTTGAGCAGTTAGCTTTTGAGCAGTAGCTGCATCCTGTTTTTTATCTGCTGATCTCCATAAAATAGAAGCGCACCCTTCAGGAGAAACTACCGAATAAATAGCATGTTCTAGCATAAGGACTTCATTTGCAACGGCAAGAGCAATCGCTCCCCCTGATCCTCCTTCACCCGTAATTGTCGCAATTACGGGGACTTCAAGCATTAAAAGAGTTTCTATACAACGTGCAATTGCTTCAGCTTGTCCTCTTTCTTCGGCTTCCTTGGCGGGATGCGCGCCAGCCGTATCAACAAAAGTTAAAACTGGTAAATGGAAATGATTAGCAAGTTCCATTAAACGTTGGGCTTTTCGATACCCTTCGGGTTTAGCCATCCCAAAATTGTGTTTTATACGAGTTTCTGTATCATGGCCTTTTTCTGTGCCTAACACAATTACACTTTGTCCTCGAAATCTTCCTATTCCACCTATAAGTGCTTGATCTTCTCCAAATTTACGATCACCTGAAAGCTCGACAAAATCATCAATCAGTTCACGAATAAAATCAATGCAATGAGGTCTTTCAGGATGACGCGATACTTGGACCTTTTGCCATGGGGTAAGATGCGTGTAAATGTGGGAAAGCTGCTTCTTAAGTTTTTCCTCTAAATGACTTATTTCTTGAGCAATATTTAAATCACCTGCACGTGAAAGATGGCGAAGTTCATTTAGTTTTTGCTCAATCTCAATAATATTTTTCTCGAAATCTAATGAGATCGTCATAATCAAACTCCTTTATACTAATTTATGCTTTCCTAAAGTTTTTTTTAGGATCTGACAAGGGGTGATGCTCAAAAACAAGCTTTTGTTTTTGAATTTCGATGACATGAGTATAAATTTGAGTGGTTGAAATATCTGCATGTCCTAATAGTTTTTGTACGCTTACTAAGTCTGCTCCACGATGTAAAAGATGTGTTGCAAAAGCATGTCTCAGAACGTGAGGAGATACTTTTTGTGGATGAATACCTGCTTGCAAAGATAGTTTCTTCAAAAGTTGACCAAATCTTTGTCGAGTCAAATGGCCAGTGGTACTACGAGAAGGGAAAAGCCATAACTTAGTTTTTGAGCCGATTTCAAATATTTTCCTAATTTTTAAATATTCTTCTAAAGCATTAAGCGCTGATGTTGTTAGAGGAGTTAATCTTTCAATATTACCCTTTCCTTTAATTATGAAAGCAGCATTACCCTTTTCTTGGGCTGTTCTTAAAGCTATTAAAGCTGTTTTTAAATGTAGGCTAACAAGTTCTGAAACTCTCATCCCTGTAGCATATAAAATTTCAAGTAAGCATAGGAGTCTCGTTTTTTCATGTGTGCTCAATGTTTCTGTTGCATCAATTAATGCTAAAATTTCCTCTTCAGTAAGTGTTTTTGGAAGATGGCGTTCCTGTTTTGGTGAATCAATTAGTAGAGTTGGATTTTTCAGAATAAACTCTTCTTGTGTTAAAAAATTAAAAAACTGTCTTAATGCGGATAGCTTTCTTGCACGAGAAGAAGCGGCTATTGCTCGTTCATTGAGATGGAAAAAGTAATCCTGAATATCAGTTTTTTGTATATCTTTAATAGATTTTCCTTTTAAGAAGGCATCAAAATCTTGGATATCTTTTTCATATGCTTGTAGCGTATTTAGAGAACATCCGCGTTCTGCAGACATACTTTCTAAGAATTGGCTCAAATATTTCACTTAGTTTTTGTCAAAATCTTATCGGTAGGTAGAGAATTTGTTACTTCCGTAGAAGGGGCTGGAATTTCCCATCTAGAAAGAGCTATAATAGCACCAATAAATATTATAAGTAGGATGAGCAATAAGATTTTTGGTGAAATACGCATTTATATTAACTCCTGCTTGTATAATTTTGGTTAGTATACGATAAGAGAGGAACTTTTCGCAAAGTTTTATTCGCGGACTGCGTCACTAGAAGAATAAGGAATAAAGCATGCGCACGTCAAAACTGATTATTTTACCTAAAACTCTCACACTTGTGGGAATGATGGGAGTAGGCAAAACAAGTATAGGGAGAAAGCTTGCAAGGCAGTTAAGCGTGCAATTTAAGGATTCAGATCAAGAAGTTGAAGTTGCAGCTGGACAAACTGTTGCGAATATTTTCTCATGGTATGGAGAGCAAGCATTTCGTGATGCTGAACGACGTGTCGTATCACGGTTATTAACGGAACGTCCACACGTCCTTTCAACGGGCGTTGAAGCATTTATTATGCCAGATACAAGAAAAATAATTAAAGAAAGTTCCTATTCAATTTGGCTGAAAGCTTCAGTTGATACAATTTTTCCTCGTGTTGAACGTCGTACTCATCGACCACAACTAGAAAAAGGAGATAAAAAAGAGATTTTAAAGCAGCTTATTGAAAGTTACAATCCAATTTATGCTGAAGCCGATATCCATATTGATTGCGATGATCAAGGACCAGATTTAACGGTTGATAAAATTCTCGAAGAACTTGCAGAGAGATTTTGGAAATAAATGTCTAAAAATGAATTTGGTTATGAAACATTAAAATTTCTTTATGAACTTGGTATTGATGAAGTTTTAGAGCCTCTTCCAACAAACAAAAAGATGTTTCCAAAGGAATCAACTAAATTAAAGAAAGATAATTTAATGACTGGCAACATTAAACCTCATGCTAAGATTATCTCTCCTCAACAAGATGAAACACATAATAGCAAATCTCATACTCACCCTTCTAATGATCTAGCTGCGCAAGCAAAAACACTTGAAGAATTGAGAACTGTTGTTGAAACTTTTGATGTGTGCCCTTTAAAAAAAACAGCTACCAATACTGTATTTAGTGACGGCGACTCAAGGGCAAAAGTAATGGTAATTGGAGAAGCACCTGGTGCTGATGAAGATCGCCAAGGGCTCCCATTTGTGGGCTTGAGTGGAAAATTGCTTGATCGTATGTTCGCTGCAATTGGACTTGATCGCACAACAATATACATTACTAATATTATACCTTGGCGTCCTCCAGGAAATCGCCAACCAACATCAAGTGAAACTAATCTTTGTTTACCTTTCGTACAGCGCCACATTGAATTAGTATCCCCAGAGTTCTTAATCCTTGTAGGCGGAACAGCAGCAAAATCTATTCTTCAATCGACTGAAGGAATCATGAAACTTCGAGGAAGATGGCTTACTTATCAAACGCCCAATATGACTAAACCTATACGAACTTTAGCTACCTTTCATCCTGCTTATTTGTTGCGGGCTCCCGGTCAAAAACGTCTAGCTTGGCTTGATCTACTCATGTTAAAGGACGCTATGGATCAACGGAATTAAGTGACAAAATTTATTTATGACGCCAGGTGGTTCCTTGGGGTGTGTCAAGCAAAAGAATGCCAGCTTCTTCAAGGGAAAGTCTAATTTCATCTGCCATTTTAAAGTCTTTAGTTTCTCGTGCTATACGACGCTTGTTGATAAGGTTTTCGATCATTTCACTACTTAAACCCTGACGGTTGCTAGATTGAAACCAAGCTTCAGTAGAAGATTGTAAAAGTCCTAAAAATGCTGCACTTGCTTTAATTTTCGCTTGAACTTCTTGTTTAGCTTTAGGATCATTAATTTTATTTGCTTCACGTGCTAACTCATGAATTCTTGTAATTGCAAGAGGCGTATTAAGATCATCTTGCAAGGCATCTATTATGCTTTCATCAACTTTGGAAGGGCTGAGTTCTTTAAATCCTTCCATCGCTGTATAAAGACGATTAAGAGATGCTTTCGCTTGTATAAGCGTTTCATTTGTCCAATCAAGAGGTTGTCTATAATGCGTTGAAAGCAGAGCAAATCTTATAACTTCGCCACGTGTTTGATTAAGTAAATCTTGGATGGTGATGAAATTACCAAGAGACTTTGACATTTTTTCGCCATTAACGAGTAGAATTCCATTATGCATCCAATATTTTGCAAAAGTACCAGCCCCATAAACAGCTGTACTTTGTGCAATTTCATTCTCATGATGTGGAAAAATAAGATCTTGCCCACCTGCATGAATATCAAAACTAGCACCAAGGTGCTTAAAACTCATAGCAGAGCATTCGATATGCCATCCAGGCCGCCCGCGTCCCCAAGGACTATCCCACCCAGGTTGTTCTGCAGTTGAAGGTTTCCATAAAACAAAGTCTGTAGAATCTTTCTTATAAGGCGCCACCTCAATGCGTGCGCCAGCAAGTATTTCCTCACATTTGCATCCAGAGAGTGCTCCGTAATTAGGAAAACTTGGAACATGGAAAAGAACATGATTATTTTGTACGTAAGCAGCACCTTTTTCTAATAATTGTTCAATCATTTCAATCATTTCACGTACGTGCTCAGTAGCTTTAGGTTCAATAGTTGGTGAAAGATTTGCTAAAGCTGCCATGTCTGCATGAAAAAAAGCGGTTGTCTTACGTGTAATAGTCTCTATTGAATCACCAGTTTGAAGAGAAGCATTAATAATCTTATCATCAATATCTGTAATATTTCTAACGTATGTAACTTCGTAAGTTGTACGAAGCAGTCTCACTAATACATCAAAAACTGTATAAGGGCGCGCATTTCCAAGGTGTGCACGATCATAAACTGTTGGGCCACAGACATATAATCCTACCTTATTATCTTTGAGTGGGAGAAAAGTTTCTAAACTTTTAGTAAGCGTATTATAGAGCTTAAGCATTAGATTTAGGCGACCTTTCCGTGCAAGCGTTTCAAAACTTTTTCACGACCAATAAGCAGAAGTAATTCTTTCATTTCTGGTCCATGATCCTCACCCGTTAAAGCCAGTCTTAAAGGCATGAATAGTTCACGTCCTTTACGACCAGTTTTTTCTTTTAAATCTTGGGTCCATTTAAGCCATGTTTCAGAAGTCCATGGTTCAAGAGGCAAATAATTGGAAGCTTCTTCTAAATACTTAATATCCTCTATTTGGGGCGTTATCTCTTGGGTGCAAACATTCCAAATATGCTTGAGATCTGAAAGTTTATTTATATTACCTTGGCATGTATTCCAGAATTCTGGGGTAATATAAGATAAGCCTTCTTCTGAAAGGCGAGGTTGGATCAAGTCAAAGGACTGATGATGCAGCAATTTCGCATTCATTCTGTCAAGCATACTTTTATTAAAACGTGGCGCAGCTCGGCTAACGTGACTGATATCAAATTCATGAATTAAATTATCTAAAGATAAAGAAGGAGAAATGTCTTCAGAAGTCCCAAGTTTTACAAGGTAGCTAGCAAGTGCACACGCTTCATAGCCTTCTTCACGCAATTGACGCAAACTGAGACTACCAATTCTTTTAGAGAGGCTTTCACCCTGTTCACCAAGTAAATATTGTACATGACCAAAAGTAAAAGATTTAGGATCAGTTCCAAGGGCGGCAAAAAGCTGTAATTGAATGGCTGTATTTGTGATATGATCTTCACCACGAATAATGTGAGTAATACCAAAATCTATATCATCAACAACTGAAGAAAGCGTATAGACAGGTGAATTATCTTCTCGAATGAGAATAGGATCACTTAAATGTTCGCCTTCAAAATGAATTTCACCACGGATCAAATCTTCCCACGAAATTACTTGAGACATTAATTTGAACCGCCAATGGGGTTTGCGTCCTTCCGCCAAAAATCTTGTATGATCTTCAGGTGTTAAATTGAGAGCGGCACGATCATAAATTGGTGGACGACCTTGAGATAAAAGACGACGACGCTTAAATTCAAGCTCTTCTGGTGTTTCATAGCATGCATATAATCTTCCAGTTGCTTTTAATTTTTCAGCGGCTTTTTGATATTCATTTAAACGTTTCGATTGCCATTCAATACGGTCATACGTAAGTCCAAGCCATTTTAAATCTTCATAGATTGCTTGTTCATACTGAGCTTCTGAACGTCCTAAATCTGTGTCATCTAGTCTCAAAATGAATGGCGCTTTATTTTTTCGAGCATATAACCAATTAATAAGAGCAGTACGTGCGTTGCCAATATGCAACAATCCAGTTGGACTTGGAGCGAATCTTAAAATGGGCATGGACATCGAGAAACTCTTTCCTTTCATATGTTAAGTAACTCTAACAGATAATCAGCTTTCTGCCTAGTATTGTCATTTGTTGCGAAAATGCCACATATGGAAATTTCAAATCTGAAAAAGCTTTACAACAGTTGACCTGAGCAACTTAGCATAAGATGATAGGTATATTCGAAAAGAAATAAGTCTTTTTGGATTTAGTTTAAACAACCTTAAAGAGGATAACATGAAAAAATTAGCACTTACAGTTGCAAGCGCTGCAGTTCTCGCATCTGCTGCGAATGCTGCTATGGAAGGTAAGCACTTCACAGGTTTTTATGTGGGTGGTCAACTTGGTTATGGTTCAGGTAAATCTGAATGGAATTCACGTGCTGCTCAAGCTGGAGTGAACTTTGCTCGTAAAACTGATCTTGGAACACGTGGCGTTGTTGGTGGTCTCCATGTTGGTTTTGGTAAAGAATTCAATAACAAGATGTATCTTGGTCTTGAAGCATTTGGTAACCTCAGCAAAACTGAAGGTAAAGAACGTACTTTAGATGGTAACCTACGTTTCTATGCAAAAGCAAAAAGAAAGAACGAATTTGGTGCAGCTCTTCGCCCAGGTTTCGTTTGTGGAAATGCTCTTCTTTACGTAAAAGCTGGTATTTCAAGCGCGAAGTGGGAATATAGATCAGCTTGGGCACTTAACAACGTTGTAACTGAGCGTCAAAGCACATCAAAGCACCGCGTTGCTTTCGTACCAGGTATTGGTGTTTCCATGCTTGTATCTGAACATGTAATCGTTGGTGTTGAAGCGACACACACTATTTACAAGAAGCAAAGTGCACCAGTGCGTACTGTAAACGGTCGTCAAATTACTGAACGTGGAAACATCAAGACACACGTTACAGACTTTACAGGTCGCGTAAGCTACAAGTGGTAGTCTAACTGACCTCAACGTTAAAGAAAACCGCGCCTTTATGGTGCGGTTTTTTTGTATTTAAATTCGACTAAATAATTCTTTTTTAAATCTAAAAAGTTGTATAAAAGCAACATATCAAGTTCTTCTTAGTAAAAGACAAGTCCGCAATTGACCAGAATAATTCAAAAGGTAACTCTAATGGGGATTCGAAAAAAGTTAGGCTTTTCGGATTGTAATATGTAAATTAGTTTAAAAGAGGGAAAAATGAAAAAATTAAGTTTTATAGTTGCGAATGCTGCAGTTTTTGCATCATCAGTATTGGCTGGATCAGACTGCCAACATTCAACTGGGGCAGTGGCTACTGCGCCTACAGCGACAACAAAGTCAAGTTGCAAAGATTATACAGGTTTTTACATTGGTGGTCACCTTGGTTATGGTTCAGGTAAATCTGAATGGACTGGGAAAGATTGTGGATGTTATACTCCTGTACAGTATAAAAGAGATATTGGAACACGTGGCGCTATTGGCGGTTTACATATCGGTTATGGCAAAGAATTAACATCTACATTTTATCTTGGTCTTGAAGCCTTTGGTAATTTAAGCAAAACAGAAGGTTCTGTAAGAGTCCTTAACGGTGATGCTGTTTTCCGTTTAAAAGCTAAAAGGAAAAACGAAATTGGTTTAGCAATTCGGCCAGGTTTCAATTGTGGAAACGCACTTTTCTATGTAAAAGCTGCTATTGCGACAGCTAAATGGGAATATAAAACGTTCTATAATGCAGATGGTCCTTATCCACAAATCTCAAGAGGGAATGTATCAAAGCATAAAGTTGCATTTGTACCTGGATTAGGCGTTTCTATGATGTTAGCTAAAAATATTATTGTTGGTGTAGAGGCAACACATTCGATTTATAAAAAACAATCTAATAGTGTGAAATTTACAAATGGCGAAGTTGTTGAGAGAGGAAAAATTAAATCTCATGTGACAGACTTTACTGTTCGCGCTAGCTATAAGTTCTAGTCTAGATTAAACTTAAATTGAAAACCGCGCCTAAAAAGGTGCGGTTTCTTTATTTTAATGGATTAAATTTACTTAACTACACTACCAATTAAAGAAGCTTCCTCAGCAATACATGTTGTTCCTACCGTATCAGTTGTAAAAGTAACCGTGTAATCTTTGCTAGTGCTTAAGTTTTTACACTTATCGCCTGCGGTAAAAGTGGTTGTATCTCCCATAATTGTAAAATTAGTTTTCCCGTTAAGCTGATCCGAATTAACTGTAAAAGAAAAAATATGTTCAGCTGGAATTGTTTGTTTTAAAACAGCTGTGCTATCTCCTACAGCTTCAATTTTTATTAATAATTCTTTATTATTTTCATTTAGGACATTAATTACGTCAGCCTGAGATATTGGAACATAACCCAGTGTAATAATTGATGAGATTATGAGTGATTGTTTTAACATTATATTTTCCTTGCAATAAATAATTTAATTAAAAGGTAAATTCCAGCTATCCCAACGGCTGTATATATTATACGGCTTAAAGCGGGATTAAAAAGATAGGCCACAAGATTAAAGTTATTGATCCCAATTAAGCCCCAATTTAACGCTCCAATAAGGGCCAATATATTAGCAACTAAATTTAAGTAATATTCTGCTGCTGTCGTATGAATAGAACGTTTATAATTTTCAGTTATCATTTTAACCTCCAAACATAAAATTTGTTAAAACTATTTAATCTATAACAGGACGAATAGGGTGGTTTTCATCCCAGTCATCACTAGGATTATTATTTATATTAGGGGTTGGCATATCTTCTAAAATTGGAGTTTGGTTTCTTGGATCTTGTTGTTCTTCACTATCAAATGGCTTAGGTTTACTAAGATTTAAAGGAACTATATTCTTTTGATCAAACATTTGTAATACCTTTCGACTGGTTAACTACCTTATTAACTAAACATCAATGAGGAATATTTTTAAGGTTAAAGAAAGACAACTATTCTACTTTGTTTAGTGTTGCAGATTTTAAAAGACCTTTATTAGATCAATTTAACTCACGATATCGGAGAACTGTAGAAAAACTAGTCGCAATTAAACCGAAGACTGAGTTTATGGAAAGATTAAAGTATAGAAATTATAAGGAAGGTTTTGGTGGAGCCAAGGGGGATCGAACCCCTGACCTCTACAATGCCATTGTAGCGCTCTCCCAGCTGAGCTATGACCCCATTATTCGCTGCAAAACTACGAAGAATTCTCATAAGTTGCAAGCATTATTTACCTAAGTTAAGTTAGAAAAGTAATGATTTTAACTTTGCTTGCAATTCAGAAAAAACAATAGGTTTTGTTAGAAAATCAACGGCTCCTGCCGAAAGTGCAACAGAGCGACTTTCTGAATCACCATAGGCAGATAAGATAATGACCTTCAAATCAGAATAGTGACTCTTAAGACGAGCTAATAGCTCTAACCCATTCATTTCCGGCATATTGAGATCTGTTAAAACAAGTTTAATATCTAGGTTCTTCTCCATTAAATCTAAGGCTTGAGCACCATGTCGCGCAAAAATGAAATTATAAATTCCTTCTCTAATTTCCTTGCGAAAACCTTGTTGAATAAGAATATCAAGATCTGGTTCATCATCTACCATTAATATTTTATGCATTGATATATGCCTTCTTTTTTATTGATGTGAAAAAGTGTAGCATAAGGGATAAAATGAATGAAAAAAAGACGAATATGAAGACAAATGTAGAATTTTGGGGCGTACGGGGTTCTATTCCTGTTAACTCACCTGCCTACACTTATTTTGGAGGCCATACAAGTTGTGTCAGTGTTACCCATAAAGATAAAATTTTTATTTTTGATGCTGGATCAGGCCTTAGAGACTTGGGTGAGAAGTTAGATAAAGCTAATATCAAACAAGCTACACTTATTCTATCGCACATGCATTTTGATCATATTCTTGGTCTGCCCTTTTTTGCCCCGATTTGGAAACCTGATTTTGAATTAATTCTTGTTTCAGCTTATTCTCATAAGAATGGAGGATTGCCAGAATTTTTGGATCATTATATTTTTAATGAACCGCTTTTTCCTGTAAAACTTAATCAAATCCCTGCACAATTAAGATATATCGATTGCAATCTTCTTGAAAGTTTAGAGCTTGCACCTGATTGCCGTCTTGAGATTGCACCATTAAATCATCCCGGAGACGGTTTTGGATATCGTTTGGAATGTTCTGGCACGACGATCTCCTATATTAGTGATACTGAACATATCCCAGGGAAAGACGATCTAAATGTTTTAAAACTGATGCAGAATACCGATTTAGCTATTTATGACTCTATGTATACAGAAGATGAGTTTGTCAAAAAAAGGGTTGGGGACACTCGACGTGGCAAGAAGGGCTTAGGCTTGGACAAATAGCTAAGGCTAAAAAACTTGCTTTTTATCATCATAATCCAGCGTACACTGATGATATTCTCTTCAAAATAGAAGAAGAAGCTCAAAAACAATGGGAAAATTGTTTTGTCGCTCGCCAAGGAATGAAAATTTCTTTTCCTTAACCAAGAATTTTTTTGAGCAGAGGGATCTTAAGCAACCATTTATCTGTTAGAAGCCATGCTCCTCCAAGTCCCAAGCATGTAATTATAATAATTTTTAAACTTTGCGGTAATTCAATCCCAATTAAAAGATATTGAAGCCAAATAACCATGGCTTCATGTGTTAAGAATATACCATAGCAACTTTGCGCTAATGAATCCCAAGTTGGGTGTTTTTTATTAAAATACCTATAAAAAAGAGCCAATAGAGTTAATACTTGTAAAAGACATAAAATGCCGTGAAGCGTTGTTCGGATTAGGACACGTGGCGCATGTTCGGTAATTAATTCCCATCCTTGTTGCTGACTTAAGAATTCACTTATTGTGCTCCAAGCGCCACCGAGTGCAAAAAATTCATTTAATGCGTATCGAATACTGTCGTTGTAAGCACCATCTTGAATAAAAAACAAAGCGTACCCTACATAAGCTAAAGCTGCTGCCATCATACTACCAGCCCATAATGGAAGCTTATCTGAAAGCTTTTTCCAAAAGAAGCGGTCTTCCAAAAGACCAGAATAACTAAACGCAGCCCCTAACATAAAATATAAGAAATAGAGTAAAAAGCGTGCACCTTGTAGATAAAACACGCCCCAGCCAATCCACCAAGGTGCGCCCCAGATAAGATCACTGATCCCTAAAATAAGAGCGCTTAAGAGGAGAACAAAACTAAAACCTAAACTTGGTTTATTGACCAGGCGACGTATAAAATTACTCCATTTGACCATGAAATTTGGAATAGCGTTAAGCCCCACTAAAATCATGCTATACAAAAACATTCCATACATAACCCATAATGGACCCGCTTGTAGCTTTTTTCCACTTAAGAAAACATTGAACCAGTAATCAAAATAACCAATAATTGGGTCAATTGTCAGAATATAGCGGGGATAAGTTAATAAAGGAACGATCAAAGGGATACATATAACAAATGGGATTGCTAACTTTACAAGACGCTGACTCAAATATTGTTGAAAGCCATGTTTTTTCAAAGAAGGCAATACCCAAAGTCCCGTAATGAAGAAAAGCATTGGCATAATAATGCTTTGATCAAAAAGATAAAAAGCATCCCAAATTTCACTCCTGTCATGATCGTGAATAAACCAAAATTGTCCCCAATTTTGGGCATAGGCATGCAAAGCGTGGTCGAAAGCCATAAGTGCAAAGATGAAGCCTCGAAGATAATCGATAAAAAGATAACGTTGCTGTTCTTTCATCTAGCTTTTCCTTTAATTTTTAAAGAATCCGCTTGACGCCTGGAAGGCGCAACAGCACTTTGTTTACAATTAACCATGAGAGAAACAATGATCCAAAACCTGCTACAATAAAACGAACCAAGAGAGGGGCTTGGCCACCGTAAAAGAACCAATGAGACCACACAACAAAGGGTTCATGAATAATATAAATTCCATAGGCAGCTGCAGCTAATGAAGCCCACTGAAGATGATCTTTATTTAAGAAACGATAAAAAACAGCCAGATAAGTTACTAACTGTGAGCAAATAAAGATCCCTAAGAGTGTTGTTCTAAGTAAAACTTTAGGACCATGCTCAAAGAAAATTGGCCAAAAGCCTGAGAAAATGTCTGCTAAATCAACGTTATAAGCTTTTTGTTCTGCAATATAATACCGTATATGATCACTATATACACCCTCATTAAAGTAGCCGAGAGTATAACTCATGTAACAAAGTGCAACTCCAAGTGTAAATAGGACCCACTTCTGCCAGTTATTCCCCAAGTTTTCCCAAAATATCTTATTATTGAGAATAGAAATTTGTGAGAATCCAGCTCCAAGGAAGAAATAGAATGCCTTAAGAATAAAGCGTGAACCACGTACATAAAAGAACTTATAATCTGCCCACCAACCAATCCACCAAGGCGCACCCCAAATAAGATCGCTAATCCCTAAAATAATAGCACTACTGAGAGCAAAAACAGTAAAACCTCGAAGAGGTTTTTCAATTAGCCAACTTGCAAACCGTCCTATAAATGTAAAGAATTTTGGCACAATAGCGTATAAGATAATAGCAATTGTGCTTAGCAATACGAGGTAATAAAGAAACCAAAAAGGTCCGGCTTGTAATCGATTTACCCAGACTTCAGTGAGATACTGCCAATAGCTAATATTGGGATTCTCATTCATTACATAGCGAGGGTAAGAGAGAAGGGGACTAATCAATGGCAGACCAACCAAATATGGAATAATAAGCCTTAAAAAACGCTCTTTTGCAAAGCTCAAATAGCCACGCCGTTGTAAGGAAGGTAAAACAAAAAGACCCGCCAAGAAAAAGAGTGACGGCATCATAAAACTATCATTATGGAGGTGAAAAATATCAAAAAAAATACTGTTTTCAAAATCAGGGAAAAACCAGAACTTAGAGTAATATTCTGTATAAGCATGACAAGCGTGATCTAGAACTACGAGTGCCACTAGAAATCCTCTCAGGTAGTCAATAAAAACGTGTCTATGGAGTTGTTGCATCCCCGGAATCCCTCTTTCTTCATTGAGGCAAGAATAACGTGCTCTTATGAAATAATAAATAGAAAAAATTAGCATTTATTAAGCTAATAACAAAACATATCTAAATGTAGCTTATTCAGCATACTTTTTCAGGAGCAAGTATCTTTCTCGTTAGCATAGAAATTTTGGAATTTTAAAAAAAGTGGTTTATATAATTCATTCTTATATTAATTTTTATTAAAAGACAAAAAATTTAAATGATTTTATATAAAAGTACACTTTAAAAAGGTTTTAAATGATTTTTAAAAAAATTGATTTAATAAAAATGTATTTACTAGTCATTTTTATTTGTAGTAATTCATTAGTGCAAGCGCATCAAACATTACTTGAGACATTAACTGATTTAGCAATTAAAACGGAATCTACTCGAAAAGTTCTAATTTCCAAGCAAGACGAAATTGATGGGGCCTTGGAAGATAATAAAGACTTATCGTCCGAACTTAAGACATTTTACGGATCTGATACGATTAAAGCAACTTCTGCTAGAAAAATCACTACAAATATTATTGAGAAAATTGAGCAATTAAAAAGAATGCTTATTGATATGATGCGTTTTTTTAGTGAATCCTCAAGCAAGCACATCGATAAAAACTATAAAGAAAGATGTGTTTTTATTTACTTCATTCCATTTATTAAACTGATGAATGATACTTATGAAAAATTTCCTTCTACTGTAAAGGCCTCTATGGTTGATACAAATATTGATACAATTTACAGTTTAACATTTTTTACTTTCAATCCAATTATTAAACTTGAATCATATACTACTGCTAATTATCTCACTTTATTAAATTATCAAAACAAACATTCACAAACATTTATAGACTTGAATGCAGTTTGCGCTCATATTTTAAAGCGAATGAGAAATGCTAATTTAAGATTAAAAAGAATAAATCCTTATATTTCTAAGATTGTTTTAAATACAGATTACAAAGAATTACTTTTAGAACAAATATCTAAATCCCTTTCTGCATTTAAAAAAAATAATTTAATTGTGACCAACACTTTTAAATCATTTTCTACGACAAAATGGGATGTTTTTCTAAACCCAACTTCTTGGGCGGAACTTAATGAAAGAGCTAGGTTTCTTACAGCAATGGATGATTTTGTAGAGATATTATTAACTGTTGAGCAAGCTGCTTATGATACATTTCTTTATCCTTTTAGAACTATGCAAGGAAATATCATCCAACTGTCCTCTCAAGAAGCGCAAGAGGCTTCTAGGACTCTTAAGCAATTTTTAGAAACGGAAGATAATAATTTCATAGTACCAACACTCCCCTCAAAAGCAAATGATTCAAAAATAATTAAAAAACAAAGTAGTAAAAAAACTCGTACTACACAGAGGCAACAGAAGACATCTATTCATTCTGTAAAAAGTATTTCCAGTGGAACTCAAGCTTCTATTCGTGAAGTTGCTCATCAGGCTACTATTTCTGAAAACCTTTTAATGCCAGCAGAACCTACTACTTACAAAGAAAATCCTTTAGGAGATGAACAAATTTTTGATATTGCTACTCCTACGGATAGTGTTAGACTTATAAATGTGGTTTCTCCAATGCAAGAAACTCAAGTTTTAAGTTCAAAACTTGAGGAATTAAAAACAAGTCGTCAGGATATAGAAATTTTATTTACTGACTCTTTAAATACATTAAAAAATTCTCAATCTCAGAATTTAAGTACTCCTCTTATTCTTTACAGTAAACTTAACTTTTATTTAAAAAATGTTTTACCGCATCTAGATGACTTGGTTTTAGCTTATGAATTTCATGATGAAGTAATGGCCCAATATTCAAGATTGCAGCAAGGAAACATGAATAAAATACGAGAACAAAATAACCTAATTATTAGAAATCCACATTTGGTTGAACAATTTAGTTATTATTGCTATACGCCTTACCGTTATCTGAAAGACAAAATAACCGCAAGAAAAGTAAAACTTTTTATCGAGAATCTTGGAAATTCACTAAAAATACCATACTCATTTGATACAAGTAGAGAAGGATCTCGCATTCATTTTGAACTTAATGGTGTTCCTGGAAGTATGCATATACATAGCATAGATGATCATCTGGATTCTGGGCGGCTTTCTAGTCTACGTAATTTTTTTTCAAAAGTAGGTCTAGATATAAATGATTAAAATGAAGATTTATATATACGTGTGATAAATCTTCAATATTTTTTACTCTAGTTTTTTTTAATAGATAGCCAACAAAAACATTAGCTATTTCACTGGAAAGTCAAAATAAGTATCAGGAAAGGGCTCATCATTTAACGTGAAGTGCCACCATTCTTTAGCGTATGCTTTAAAATTACAAGCTTCCATTACTTCCTTTAAATAGGTACGTCTGCTTAAATGTTCTGAAGTTATAAGGTCGTTTTGATAATGTGAAGCTTCATCAAATAAATCAAATGACGAACCCATGTCGATAGTTCCATCGTCTAAAAAAGAAATTTCGACGCCGCGATTTAAGGTCCTCGGTTGAGGTATTACCTCTGTAAGTCGAGCATTTTTATGGATAAGGCTAAGATCAATTGTGCTTCCGCGGGAATGACCTGATTTCTTTGCTATATAGCCTAACTCAAAAACATCTACTTTATTAATACGAGGGTAGTATAAGGCTTTCATTTTTTGATCATCGACATCTTCGCTCCAACGTACAAAATGATTAACAGCTGTTTGAGGTCGATAGCTATCGTAGACAACAATAGAAAAATCATCTTCTTTGAACAAAGATTGTGCTTTTGATAAAGCTTTAGCAGCTGCTTCCGTCATAATCGCACGATCAGAAGTATAGCCTTCAATAGGTTCACCAATAAAATTATGATTTCCAAAATATCTTAAAGAGATTTGAATGCTAGGGTCTATCACATCAAGATAAACAAAACCTTTAGGTAATGTTGTATTTAAAGCCATCTTTCAAATATACCCTTCTTTCTAATAATACACACTCAAATGTTTAAAGATAAATTTATACTACTTCTTCTTTTATAATCAACTACCTATTTCCAATTTTTTGCTTTCTCAGAGGCTTTCATTAAACCTTCAAGAATTCCTGGATCTAAAGCTGAATGTCCGCCTAATTGAATAATTTTAAATTCAGCTTCAGGCCATTCACGAACAAGATCAAATGCCGTCGTAATTGGACACACAATATCGTATCTGCCATGAACAATAATACATGGTAAATGACGAATTTTATAGATGTCTCGCAAAAGTTGGTTTTCTTCTAAAAAAATGTTGTGTGAAAAATAATGTACTTCTGCACGTGCAAGACCAATAGCCGCCACTTCATCTTTGCAGGTTTCTTCAATTTGTTCAGTCGTGGGATCAAGCATTGATTGACTTAATTCGTAGCGAAAAAATTCCTTACAAGCAGGTAAATAGACCTCTGGATTTGGATCAAAAATTCTTCTACTGTAGGCTTTTAATAAGTCGACTCTTTCTGATTGAGGAATGTAATTTGAGAAACGCTCCCATATTTCGGGAAAAATATTTCTCGTTCCATTAAAAAACCAATCAATCTCTTGTGATCGGCATAAAAAGATTCCTCTCAGAATCAAGCCTAAACATTTTTTAGGGTGATGTTCTGCATAAGCAAGAGCCAATGTACTTCCCCAAGATCCTCCAAATAATATCCATTTTTCAATACCTAAAAGAGTTCTAAGTTTTTCCATATCTTCAATAAGAAGTGGGGTTGTATTGTTTTTCATTTCGCCAAGAGGAAGAGATCTACCTGCACCTCTTTGATCAAAGACGATGATTCTATAATGGCTAGGATCAAAGAACCTTCTGCTGGTTGGAGAGGAACCATATCCTGGTCCACCATGAAGGAAAACCACAGGTACACCTTGAGGATTTCCAGATTGTTCCCAATATATTGTATGGATTTCATCAACTTGTAACATTCCAGAATCGTAAGGTTCAATAGCAGGAAAGAAAGATTTCATACAAACGCTCCATTTTAATATGAAAAACTAACCTTAATTTGAAATCTTTAAGAGATCAAATAAGTTTTAGGCACAGTGATTTATTGAATTTACGTTATAAAAAAACTCCAAGCTTCAAAAGCGAACAATTGAAGAATTGTATAAGGCAATACTAAAGAAGAACTTTTATCTTTCTCTAATAAATCTCTCGTACCAAATGCTAAATTTCTGTCATTATATTCATAAATAATTAATAATTTTGTTAGAATTGATTGTTTTTCTTTAGAGATAGTTAGAGCAACAACTACAGGAGCTTTATAAAAAAACATTGCTTTTTTAATATCAATTATTTTTGAAGTATCTGAAAGCCAAGATTTAGCCTTAAAAAGTTTTTGATAAGAAAAAATTTCGGGAGTATTTAATGAAGTGTGTCAGTTCTGATAATAATGTAATTATTGTAAGGAA